>Ga0315336_1000072_pt1:327500-521958 | contig 521958 bp, 511 predicted proteins | sample ASW5metaG_FD_204512 | JGI IMG/M metagenome (GOLD analysis project Ga0315336, IMG submission 204512) | Ammonia-oxidizing marine archaeal communities from Monterey Bay, California, United States - ASW #5 | ecosystem: Environmental > Aquatic > Marine > Intertidal zone | place: USA...
TTGCTTCGTAAGATCGAACCGATAGTGAGGCGGTCAAGCTTCACTAACAAAGACGCTGTCACACAAGGTAACAACACCGGCCGTCTTGCGACGCCCGATGCCACCTGAACCATCTTGCGATGCTTCAGAGTGAGCGGCCAGGAGATAGTGCAAGAATCCGCAGCGCATATCTTGCGATATGTTTTGCGATCCAAGCTCGGATCGATCTCCTCTTTACGATGTCAGAAATCCCGCAGGCAGCGTTCTGGTGAGAACATCTGCATGCGAATTGATATATCGCGGACAATAACAGGCGCCACCCGTATGGGGCACACTGTGAACACGCTGCACTGAGCAGTCGCTATGAACCTGTCGCTCCATCCAGACTTCTGGTGGAGGCAGACGGGATCGAACCGACGACCTCATGCTTGCAAAGCACGCGCTCTCCCAGCTGAGCTATGCCCCCGTTCCAGAAGACGAATGCTCAACGCAAAGACAGCGTTTTTACAAGATGCGATGTCGTGACGTGAGCGCAGCAACCTCAATGGATAGTCGCGCAAATATGGTGGGCCTGGGAAGACTTGAACTTCCGACCTCACGCTTATCAAGCGCGCGCTCTAACCAACTGAGCTACAAGCCCTAACGACGAGAGGCTCGGCCGGCGCGACGTCGCATATGCAACGTGCATCGCTCAACGCCGCCCCTGGCGCGTGTTCGTCCGCGAAGAAAGAGAAACGAAGACGGCGGTGTCCCGCCAATGCAGCTCAGCGATTGATCCAATCACTGGCCACTGATGTTTCTAAAACGATCCGATAGTTGCCGAAGCAGACTGAAGGACCATCCTTAGAAAGGAGGTGATCCAGCCGCAGGTTCCCCTACGGCTACCTTGTTACGACTTCACCCCAGTCGCTGACCCTACCGTGGTCAGCTGCCTCCCTTGCGGGTTAGCGCACTGCCTTCAGGTAGAACCAACTCCCATGGTGTGACGGGCGGTGTGTACAAGGCCCGGGAACGTATTCACCGTGGCATGCTGATCCACGATTACTAGCGATTCCAACTTCATGGGCTCGAGTTGCAGAGCCCAATCCGAACTGAGACGGCTTTTTGAGATTTGCGAAGGGTTGCCCCTTAGCGTCCCATTGTCACCGCCATTGTAGCACGTGTGTAGCCCAGCCCGTAAGGGCCATGAGGACTTGACGTCATCCCCACCTTCCTCGCGGCTTATCACCGGCAGTCTCCTTAGAGTGCTCAACTAAATGGTAGCAACTAAGGACGGGGGTTGCGCTCGTTGCGGGACTTAACCCAACATCTCACGACACGAGCTGACGACAGCCATGCAGCACCTGTGCTCTATGCCCCGAAGGGAAGGTTCCATCTCTGGTACCGGTCATAGACATGTCAAGGGCTGGTAAGGTTCTGCGCGTTGCGTCGAATTAAACCACATGCTCCACCGCTTGTGCGGGCCCCCGTCAATTCCTTTGAGTTTTAATCTTGCGACCGTACTCCCCAGGCGGAATGCTTAAAGCGTTAGCTGCGCCACTGAAAAGTAAACTTTCCAACGGCTGGCATTCATCGTTTACGGCGTGGACTACCAGGGTATCTAATCCTGTTTGCTCCCCACGCTTTCGTGCCTCAGCGTCAGTATCGGGCCAGTGAGCCGCCTTCGCCACTGGTGTTCTTGCGAATATCTACGAATTTCACCTCTACACTCGCAGTTCCACTCACCTCTCCCGAACTCAAGATCCTCAGTATCAAAGGCAGTTCTGGAGTTGAGCTCCAGGATTTCACCCCTGACTTAAAGACCCGCCTACGCACCCTTTACGCCCAGTGATTCCGAGCAACGCTAGCCCCCTTCGTATTACCGCGGCTGCTGGCACGAAGTTAGCCGGGGCTTATTCTTGCGGTACCGTCATTATCTTCCCGCACAAAAGAGCTTTACAACCCTAGGGCCTTCATCACTCACGCGGCATGGCTGGATCAGGCTTTCGCCCATTGTCCAATATTCCCCACTGCTGCCTCCCGTAGGAGTTTGGGCCGTGTCTCAGTCCCAATGTGGCTGATCATCCTCTCAGACCAGCTACTGATCGTCGCCTTGGTGAGCCATTACCTCACCAACTAGCTAATCAGACGCGGGCCGATCTTTCGGCGATAAATCTTTCCCCGTAAGGGCTTATCCGGTATTAGCTGAAGTTTCCCTCAGTTGTTCCGAACCAAAAGGTACGTTCCCACGCGTTACTCACCCGTCTGCCGCTGACGTATTGCTACGCCCGCTCGACTTGCATGTGTTAAGCCTGCCGCCAGCGTTCGCTCTGAGCCAGGATCAAACTCTCAAGTTGGACTTGAACTTTGAACCGGCTGATCACATCGTTTTGACGAGGTCCCACCATTTTTGGTCAACCGAAGCTGACCGCCGTCCGTGATTCACATCACTGACAGCGATGGTGTAACCTTATAAAACGTGTACCGCCGAAGTCTTTCGTCCGGCCCCAACCCCTTGAAAGCCGAAGCTTTCTTGTGATTGAGACCCGCAAGGACTCCGCCGTCCACGTTTCTCTTTCTTCATCTTTACTTGTCAAACAACCCGACGCAGAAGCGTCGCCCTCCCGCAAGGGAGAAAATCTTGTTTCTGATCTTCCAAAGTGAAGGTCATCAGGCGGCACCCCGTAGGATGCCAGCGCCCCGAAGGGAGCGAACCAGTAGACCCTCCCGAAGAAGGAAGCAATCTCTTTTTTCAGAATTATTCAGTGATTTTTTCTTTCGAAGAAACCAGCGAACCTCTCTGAAGAAGAGGATTTGCCAAGCATCTATTCCTAGACAACCCGGCAACCTCATCTCGAAAGCAAATTCTCAACCGACATATATCGGTTGATGGTTCACTCTTCAAGGTGAGGAGCTTGTGAGACACAGACAACCGCCCGGGCCGTTGGGCCCCGGCGCCGCCGCGCTCAGTGGCCGTCTTATAGGGCAGGCCTTCGAAGGTTGTCAACGCCCTTGTCAAAAATCCGTCGCACTGCACCGAGGATATTTTGCAATGCGAAGAAGTCCCCATTCTATCGGGCTTTGACGCCGTACTTGAGCCACATTCCTGCGACGTTCTGCACAGGAAACATGCCTTGGCCCGGCGAATAGAAGTATAGTTTCGGCCGGCGGTTTAAAGATTCGGCGATGATGCGGGATCGTCGCCCAAACTTTGGATAAAGCTTGGGATCGAATAGTCATCCTGGGGATCGACAACATCGAAGAGTTGCACGGGATCGACGTTCGGCAAGTCTCGCCAGTACACTGGCACGACGAATATTCGATGACTGAAAGACAACCAGACGCTTGTGGCTCGATTGGCGATCCACCCGGGTGCCATGAGCTGGACCAAAGGCACAGTGGCGGTTCGTTGGGTGGCGGTTCGTTTGAGTGCTGAGTTCTGACAGACTAAGACAAGACTTACTGAGACGAGACTTGGGGGGACGGCAGTTTTGAACCACGGGACGTCACGCGGGGGACACTATGGGCGTGCCGGGATCATCGATCTCGGTCATGAGCCCCCGCTATCCGTCGACGGGTCGGAAGCCGCGGTCATCGACCGCCGCCGTGTCTCCGTGCAGTGGTTCAGCGGAACGATTCTCACTGGTCTGTGCGGCGCAGCCCTGATCGGCGGCGCCGTTTTCGCGTCGCTCGACGGCGAAATGACATTTGCCAAGGTTCCCGAGCGCGTCGAAGGCGCGCTGCGCGGCGCTTTCGGCGCCAATGACAAAGGGACCGTCGCCCGCAAGAGCGATCGCCTTCCGCCGCCAAGCGAATCGGCAGCCGCCCGACAGGTCATTCGCGTTTCCACCGTGGCCCGCGCAGGCAACCGCGACGTCATGAAGGTGCGCCCGTTCGTCCGCATCGCGGGCAACCTGTCGCTGACGACCAGCGACCTGTCGGCGAAGATTCCCCCCTTTAACGCCCAGCGCCTGCTGACCGACGTCGGCACCGCGGCGCCGGCGGACGGCGACGATTCGCAGAATCCCAATGCCGCAGAGCCCGACGCCGAAGTCTCGTTTGTGACACGTGATCTCACGTCGGTGCTGCCCCGCGCCAAGATCGCAGCCAGCGTCGCGATCGACGAAGTGCTGCTGCGGGTGCGCGATGCATCGAACTGGCGCGGCAACAGCGCCGTCAAATACGCGTCCAGCAACCCGGCCGATCTCAAAATGGCCTATGCCGCGGAAGGCACGCCCGATCCGTATGCCGGCTTCGAGGCCCGCGTGGTGCCGGAAAACGTCACCCTGCTGCCGAAGACCAAGGAACAGATCACCGGCGGCAACCCCTCGAGCGAACGCATCCACATCGTCAAGAAGGGCGAAACCGTCCAGACTATCTTGCGCGAAATGGGAGCCAGCCCCGGCGAGGCGCTGGCGATCGCCAACAATCTCGGCGCGCGCGGCCGCGACGGCGGCCTGAAGGAAGGCCAGAAGCTGCGCATCATGATGGCCGGCACGGGTCCGGGACTTCAGCGTCAGCAGCCGGTCCGCGTCATCGTCGCCAACGAAACCACCATTGAAGCGGTCGCGGCCCTGTCGGATCTCGGAAAATACGTCGCCGTCGATGTGCAGAGCTTCAACAGCGTGACGGAAACCGCCAATGCCAGCGACGACGATGAGGACGATGACGGCACCGGCGTGCGGCTCTATCAGAGCATCTACGAGACGGCGATGCGCAACAAGGTCCCGGCCACCGTTATCGAGGACATGATCCGCATCTACTCCTACGACGTCGATTTCCAGCGCAAGGTGCAGGCTGGCGACTCGTTCGAGGTGTTCTTCGCGGGCGAGGACGAAACCCCGGTCAACAACGAAAAGACCGAAGTGCTGTACGCCGCACTGACCATCGGCGGTGAAACCAAGAAATACTACCGCTTCCAGGCGCCCGACGATTCCATCGTCGACTACTATGACGAGACCGGAAAGAGCGCGAAGAAGTTCCTGGTCCGCAAACCTGTCAACAACGCGGTCATGCGCTCCGGCTTCGGCGGCCGCCGTCACCCGATCCTCGGCTATACCAAGATGCACACCGGCGTGGACTGGGCTGCGCCCTACGGCACGCCGATTTTCGCATCCGGCAACGGCACCATCGAAAAAGCCGGCTGGGAAGGCGGCTACGGCAAATATATCCGCGTCAAACATCCCAACGGATATGAAACCGCCTATGGCCACATGACCGCCTTCGCCAAGGGCATGGAGCCCGGCAAACGCGTGCGGCAGGGCCAGGTGATCGGCTTCGTCGGATCGACCGGCTTATCCACCGGCGCGCATGTCCATTACGAAATTCTGGTCAACGGCCGCTTCGTTGATCCGATGCGTATCAAGCTGCCGCGCGGACGCTCGCTCGAAGGCCAGATGCTGGCGAATTTCGAAATCGAACGCGACCGTCTCGACGGCATGATCAACAGCCGGCCCGGCAACCGTCCGCAGCCGCAGGCTGGTAAGGGTCAGAAGACCGCGCAGGCAAACGGCCGTTAGGTTTCGACGGTTACGTTCACGACAGTTTTTCCGATGTTTTAAACATCGCGTGGCTTTGCGCGGTTGACGGCGCGCGTGCGTTGCAATGTCGGTTTCCGTTGCCAAGCAACGCGTCTCGACAAATACTCCCCGCATAAAAATCATCATAAAACGCCGGGAGGTTTGGTCATGAAACATCGGTTCGTCGCGTGCGCGACAATTGCCGCCGCGCTCGCGGTTGGTGCCACCGCAGCTTTCGCACAAACTTACGAAGTGACGAAACTCGTGCCGGGTTCGGCATTCCACGGCGTTCATGGGCTCGGCATCGATAAGAGCGGACGGCTGTTCGCGGGCAGCGTCGCGGGTGCAGCGCTCTACGAAGTCGATCGCAATGCCGGCACCGCAAAAATTTCCATTTCCACCGCCGACGGCGGCATGGCCGATGACATTGCCTTTGCGCCCGACGGCACCATGGCGTGGACCGGCTTCCTCACCGGCGATCTCTACGCGCGCAAGGGCGATGGCCCGATCAGAAAACTCGCGTCCGGCCTGCCCGGAATCAATTCGCTGGCGTTCCGCAAGGACGGCCGGCTTTACGCCACCCAGGTGTTCCTCGGCGACGCGCTTTACGAAATCGATGTCGAAGGCGCCAAACCTCCGCGCAAGATCATGGAAAAGATGGGCGGCCTGAACGGCTTCGAATTCGGCCCCGACGACAAGCTCTATGGGCCGCTCTGGTTCAAGGGACAGGTCGTGAAAGTCGATGTCGACAAGGGCGAGCTCGCCGTCGTCGCCGAAGGCTTCAAGGTTCCGGCCGCCGTGAACTTCGATTCCAAGGGCAATCTCTGGGTGGTGGACACCGCACTCGGCCAGCTTGTGAAGGTCGATCCAAAGACCGGAACGAAGAAGATCGCGGCGCAGCTCAAGCCCGCGCTCGACAATCTCGCCATCGACGCCAAGGATCGTATTTTCGTGTCCAACATGGCCGATAACGGCATTCAGGAGGTCGATCCCGAAACCGGCGCAGCGAAGCAGGTCATCATCGGACAACTCTCGCTGCCCGGCGGCATAGGCGTTGTCAGCGACGGCGGCAAGGACACGGTCTACGTCGCCGACGTCTTCGCCTATCGCACGGTCGATGGCAGCACCGGCAAGGTGAGCGAACCCGCACGCATGCACGCCGATGGCGTCACGCTGGAGTATCCGATGAGCGCGACGGCGAACGGCGATTTCGTCCTGCTGTCGAGCTGGTTCACCGGCACGGTGCAGTTGGTCGATCGCAAGACCAACAAGACCATCGAGATGCTGCATGGCTTCAAGGCGCCACACGACGCGATACGCCTCGGCGACGGCAGCATTCTGGTCAACGAACTCGGCACGAAGTCGCTGGTCCGCGCCAGCGGCGAGCACGGCAAGGACCGCAAGACGGTGGTGGGCGATCTCGCCGGCCCGGTTGGCCTTGTCGCCGCGAACGACAACACCGTCTACCTGACGGAAGCCTTCGCCGGACTGGTATCGAAGGTCGATCTTGCCAGCGGGGCCAAGAGCGTCGTCGCCAAGGATCTGAAAGGGCCCGAAGGCATCGCGCTGGCGCCGGACGGCAAGCTGATCGTCGCCGAAGTCGGGGCCAAGCGGGTGATCTCGATCGATCCCCAAAACGGCACCGTCACCGAACTCGCCGGCAACCTGCCCATCGGACTTGCCGGTGCTGCCGGAACATTACCGACGAACATTCCGACCGGCGTCGGCGTCGGCGCGTCAGGCACGATCTATGTATCATCCGACATCGAGAACGCGATCTACACGCTGAAGAAGAAATAGTCCTGGAGGGCCGGACCAATACCAAGATGGCCGGGCGCATGGCCCGGCTGTCTTTCCGGTGATCGCTATTTCTGAACGATGACGTCGGTCCGCTTTCCTGCGGTAATCGTGAAGGTTTTCTCGATCTTGGTGTCGCCAAACGTCACCTCGACGACATATTGCCCGGCATTCATCGCGAGATTGAGGTTGGTGTCGTAATAGGTGCCGAACGGAAGGCGGTCATTGTTGATGTCTCGCTCGGCGCTGAATATCTCTATCGCATTACTCCCGCCCGCCTTGATGCCGACAACGCCGGCATTGAGAACGACGTCGAGCCGCGTCTCTTTGCCCGAAGCGACATCGACCCGCGTGACGCGTTTCGCGACCCCGACCGACGTCACCACGTCGTAAGCACCGCTCGGCAGATCGAACCGCGACAGCGGATCGTACATCGTCGCGATCCAGTCGCCGTCCCTGCCCTCCTCGACGGACGGCTTACGCACCTCGACGGCAAATCCCTTGTCGACTTTCGGCCCGCCTGGAGCATAGACCGCGCTCACCAGCAACTTCCCGGCATCAAGGGCCAGCGCGACATTGATCGAATCGCCCGCCGTGATGGAGAAGGCCTTCTCGGCCTGCGCGCTGCCCCGCGACAGACGCAGTTTGTAGTCGCCGGCGGCTAGAATAAACCGCGGCACCGGCTTGTAGTCGGTCGTGAGATAGGTGTCCTTGCTATCCAGCACCTCCCATGTCGGCTGCTCCATTTTCTCGCCCGACCCCTGCACCGACCCTTCACTGGTGGCATATCCCGCATCGAGCACGACATCGAGCGCTAAAGGCTTGCCGTTTCCGACCATCACGTCCGACGGACGCATCACCAGCCCGTATTCAACCTCAAGCCGATAACGGCCTGGAGCGATGGTGTCGGCGAACGGCGCTCCGTAGAAAGTCGCGACGAGGTCGCCTTTCTCCTTGCCTTGAAGCGCGTAGAACGACCAGCGCACATCGTTATTGCTGTCAGTGATGGGATCGAGACCGGCCGCAAGCCGCGCAACACCGCGAATGTTCTTGCCCTTGTAAGGATCAGCCGCCGGTTTCGCAGGCGCTTCGCTCTGCACCTTCGCACCCTGTGTTGCCTCGACAGCCTTGCCAAGCGCATTCTCGAGCCCTGCGGCGTTGCCAGCATCGAGATAGACGCCACCGGTGGCGCGCGCGATGCATTGCAATTGGCTTTTCGCGGCGGGGTCGGTGACGTCAAACCCGATCACATGAGCAGTGAATCCGACTCCGGCCCTCTTGAGTTCAGCCGCAACGGCGCAGGGATCCGGCGCGCAAGTCTCGATTCCGTCGGAGACAAGAACGACATTTGCCTTGCTCTCGGTGGATCGCAACGCGGCCGCTGCGGCGCGCAGCGAATCCGCCATCGGCGTCTTGCCCTTCGGACTGATTCCGTTGACCGCGGCGCGAATCCGCTCGGGATCGAACGCGGTCACCGGCACCATCAGTTCGATGTCGCGACACTCTCCTTTGGCGCGGTGACCATAAGCCATCAGGCCCAGACGATCGGTCGGCTTCCATTTCGAGAGGATCGAATCGACGGCCTTCTTGGCCGCAGAGATCTTGGTTTGCCCATCAACCTGCCCCCACATCGAGCCCGATGCATCCAGAATCAAAATGGTATCCGTGCCCTGCGCAGCGGCCGGCGAAATTGAAACAAGAGCACTCAGCAGTGCGGCAATCATGAAACGAAAACACTGCGTCACTGAAAATTCTCCGGCAAGCTGATGAAAAAAATGAACTCGACAAATAACACGCGCAGGCGCGCGCAGGAAAGCCAACGGGGCGGTATTGAAATAATACCGCCCCGTTGGGGAGGTCTGGCAGGTGTCAGAAAAACCTAATGCAGCTTGCCTTTGGGCACCGATACTTCGGCATCGAACTTGGCGGCCTGACCGTTGAAAGTCAGGCTCACGTTATCTGCCGAGACCGCGACGGTTTCACCGTCATGAACCCGGCCGGCGAGAATCATTTCCGCCAGCGGGTCCTGTACCGCGCGCTGAATTGCGCGCTTCAAGGGACGCGCGCCGTAGGCCGGGTCCCAGCCTTTCGCCGCCAGCCAGTCGCGAGCCTTGTCATCGAGCGTCAGCGTGATCTTGCGATCTGCCAGCAGCTTTGAGAGCCGCTGCATCTGGATATCGACGATGCGACCCATCTCAGTTCGCTGCAGCCGGTGGAATAGGATGATCTCATCGACGCGATTGAGGAATTCCGGACGGAAGCTCGACCGCACAATGGCCATCACCTGATCGCGCACCGCAGCCGTGTCCTCACCCTCTGCCTGGCTGACGAGATATTCGGAGCCGAGGTTCGAGGTCATGATGATCAACGTGTTGCGGAAGTCGACGGTGCGGCCCTGACCGTCGGTCAGGCGGCCGTCGTCGAGCACCTGCAACAACACGTTGAACACATCGGGATGCGCCTTTTCGATCTCGTCGAACAGCACGACCTGATACGGCCTGCGCCGCACTGCTTCGGTGAGCGCGCCGCCCTCATCGTAGCCGACATAGCCCGGAGGCGCGCCGATCAGCCTCGCCACCGAGTGCTTCTCCATGTATTCGGACATGTCCATGCGGACCAATGCGGTCTCGTCGTCGAACAGATATTCGGCGAGCGCTTTGGTCAGTTCGGTTTTGCCGACGCCGGTGGGCCCCAGGAACATGAACGACCCAATCGGACGGTTGGGGTCCTGCAATCCGGCGCGCGAGCGTCGCACCGCAGTGGACACCGCCGTGACCGCTTCGGCCTGGCCGATGACGCGCTGTGCAAGCTGCTGCTCCATCTTGAGCAGCTTCTCGCGTTCCCCCTCGAGCATCTTGTCGACCGGAATTCCGGTCCAGCGCGAGACCACTTGCGCAACGTGGCTAGCCGTCACCGCTTCTTCGAGCACGATATTGCCGGCCTTCTCGCTCTCCTCAAGCGCCTTCAGCCGCTTTTCGAGATCGGGAATCCGGCCATAGGCCAGTTCGCCCGCCTTCTGGAATTCGCCGCGCCGCTGCGCGTCGGCCAATTCCTGACGCGCCTGCTCCAGTTCGCTTTTGACTTTTTGAGCATCGGACAGCTTGTCGCGCTCCGCCTGCCACTTCGCAGTCAGCGCGTCGCCCTTCTCCTCAAGCTCAACAAGTTCCTTCTCGAGCCGCTGCAGGCGATCCTTCGACGCCGAGTCGGTTTCCTTCTTCAGCGCCTCCTGCTCGATCTTCAGCCGCACGATCTCGCGGTCGATGTTGTCGAGTTCTTCCGGTTTGGAATCGATCTGCATCTTCAACCGCGCCGCGGCCTCGTCGATCAGGTCAATCGCCTTGTCGGGCAGGAAGCGGTCGGTGATGTAGCGGTTCGACAGCGTTGCCGCGGCCACGATCGCGGAGTCCGTGATGCGGACACCGTGATGCAGCTCATACTTCTCCTTCAGGCCGCGCAGGATCGACACCGCGTCCTCGACGCTGGGCTCACTCACGAACACCGGCTGGAAGCGGCGGGCCAGCGCGGCGTCCTTTTCGACATGCTTGCGATATTCATCGAGGGTGGTCGCGCCGATGCAATGCAATTCGCCCCGCGCCAGCGCGGGTTTGAGCAGGTTCGATGCATCCATCGCACCGTCGGCCTTGCCCGCGCCGACCAGCGTGTGCATTTCGTCGATGAAGAGGATGATCTGACCGTCGGAACCGGTGACCTCGGAGAGCACGGCCTTCAGCCGCTCCTCGAACTCGCCGCGATACTTCGCACCGGCAATCAGCGCGCCGAGATCGAGCGAAAGGACCATCTTGTCTTTGAGGCTCTCGGGCACGTCGCCGTTGATGATGCGCAGCGCAAGACCCTCGACGATGGCGGTCTTGCCGACGCCGGGTTCGCCGATGAGCACGGGATTGTTCTTGGTGCGGCGTGACAGGACTTGGATCGTCCGGCGGATTTCCTCGTCGCGGCCGATCACCGGATCGAGTTTGCCCTCGCGTGCCGCCTGGGTGAGATCGCGGGCGTATTTCTTCAGTGCGTCATAGGCGTTCTCCGCCGAGGCGCTGTCGGCGGTGCGCCCCTTGCGCAACGCATTGATCGCCGCGTTGAGATTTTGCGGCGTGACGCCGCCCTTGGCGAGCAGCGCGCCGGCCTCGCTGTCCTTGTCGAGTGCAAGCGCCAGCAGCAGCCGCTCCACGGTCACGAAACTGTCGCCGGCCTTTTCGGCGGCCTGCTCAGCGGCATCGAACGCGCGCGCCGTCGCCGGCGCCAGATAAACCTGCCCCGCACCCGCGCCGGAAATCTTCGGCATCTTGCCCAGCGCATCCTCGGTCGCCTTGAGGATCGCGCGCGAATTGCCGCCGGAGCGATCGATCAGACCCCCCGCCAGACCTTCGCTGTCGTCGAGCAACACTTTCAGGATGTGCAGGGGCGTGAATTGCTGATGGCCCTCACGTACGGCCAACGTCTGCGCCGACTGGATGAATCCCTTCACGCGGTCGGTGTATTTTTCAATATTCATTCGGGTTTCCCTCAGCCTGCTGTGTCCGCCCCGAAGGCACGGATTTTAGCATCTTCAATGGGTTTCCGCCGCCGAAATTGACATTCCTCAACCCGGGGCGGCAACCGGCATTGCACCGGCCTGAACGCAATGTGGGAACCCCGGCCCGCCTGCGAAAGAGGCAGAGCTGAAATTTTGACGGAGGTGGCAAGCGACGGCGAATTCGCCTAGGACTACGGGATGCCAGATCATGATGCGGTCACCCTTCACAGCATCTACCGCTATCCCGTCAAAGGCCTGTCACCGGAAGCGCTCACGAGCGTCACCCTGCGTGAAGGCCAGACGCTGCCCGCCGATCGCCGCTACGCCATCGAAAACGGCCCGAGCGGTTTCGACCCGGCCGATCCGAAGTATTTTCCTAAAAACCGCTTTTTAATGCTGATGCGCAACGAGCGTCTCGCGGGACTGCAAAGCCGGTACGAAGACGGCAGCAACATCCTGAGCATCGGCTACAACGGCGCGGAAGCCGTACGCGGCGATCTCGAAACGCCGGATGGCCGCGCCGCCATCGAGACCTTTTTCACGGAAAACTTCGCGCCCGAGTTGAAGGGGCCGCCGAAGATCCTGGCGGCTCCGGGTCACAGCTTCTCCGACGTCGCCGCCAAGGTCGTGTCGATCATTAATCTGGCCAGCGTGGCCGCCATCGAGACCATCGTCGGGCAGCCGGTTCACCCGCTGCGGTTTCGCGGCAATCTCTATGTCAACGGCTGGCCAGCGTGGCACGAGTTCGACCTGCTCGGGAAAGAGCTGACGATCGGCAGCGTGCGGCTGAAAGTGGTCAAGCGGATCGTGCGCTGCGCCGCCGTCAATGTCGATCCCATCACCGCCGGGCGTGACATGAACATTCCGCACGCGCTGATGCAGACCTTCGATCACGCCGATTGCGGCGTCTATGCCGAGGTCATCGCCGGAGGCAACATTGCCGCCGGCGATGCTATAGCGACTGTTGAAGAACTCGTCTGAGCCTTGCGCTGTCAGCTCGACGGCATGACGTAGGCGTAGATCCGCCCGCGCGAATAGCTCGCCTCCGCAACACGGCGGCCATAGTTGCCGGAAATCACGATCGGGTTGCCCTTGGCATCGATGCCGCTGACAACTCCCACATGGCCGCCGCGGCGGCCGCGCGACATCACCGCGATGGCCCCAACTTGCGGGCCGGAGATTCGCTTGCCGTAGCCCGCGAACGAACGCGCCATGTCCGAACCGGTGCCTTTGTGTCCCGAGCGCTCAAGGACCATGTTCATGAAGCGTGCGCACCACAGACTGGCCCGGCTTGTGGGATTCCCGCTGCCGATATAGCGCCGCGCTTCCGCAACAAGGTTCGATCCACCGAAGCCGCCGAAACCATGCGAGGTCGAACTTTCGACCTGCGCCGCTCTGGCATGGCGGGCACGCCGCGCATGATGGCGGCTGCGATGGCTGTGATATTTTTTGGCGTGATGCTTGGAATGGTGAACGTGATGGTGCCGGCTTGCGCCGTGAGATGGCCTCGCCGAAGCCGGTGTCGCCAGTGCGACGATGGCCACCGAACACAGCGCCAGGGCGGCGCTTCGAAGCGGCAGGCGATATTTACGCGATACAGTCATTCAATAGTCCTCGTGACACCCCCTGTGCCCATCGTTCCGCAAGCGGAGCGATATACTGCGGTGCACAAAACGAGTCGGTGTGACGAGAACAAGACACGACAAGGCGCGCCCGGAGTCATTTCGCGACGATAGCAGGACCATTTTATGGCGAGAATGCGCGCTGTTACGGCTGCGAATGCTTATCGCCCCGGCTGAGCAGAAATACGCCCTGCTCACCGAACATGTTCCAGAACCACCACGGCGCATTGAGCCGCAGCGGCCGGCCATACAGATCGAGCGCGACGGCGCGCTCCATCTTGACGTTGATTTCGTCGCAAAGCTGGACGAAGTCCTTGATGGTGCAGAAGTGGATGTTCGGCGTGTCGTACCACGTCGCGGGCAAGTTGTCGGTGCGCGGCATCTGTCCCTTCACCAGCAACTGGAGGCGCATTTTCCAATGGCCGAAATTCGGAAACGACACGATGGCGCTGCGCCCGATGCGCAACAGGTTTTCCAGCACCACGCGTGGCTGGCGCGTCGCCTGCAAGGTCTGCGACAGGATCACATAGTCGAACGTATCGTCCGGATAATTGATCAGGTCGGTATCGGCGTCGCCCTGCACCACCGCGAGCCCCTTGGCGACGCAGCGGTTGACACCCTCGCGCGACAGCTCGATGCCGCGCCCGTCGACGCCACGCGTCTCCAGCAGCCGCAACAGGTCGCCCTCGCCGCAGCCGACGTCGAGCACCTTTGAGCCGGGCTCGACCATTTGCGCGACCAGCAGATGGTCGGCGCGATAGCCGTTCTCGGTCACGGGAAGAACCGCGGTGTGGCGAAGCGTTTGATCCTGGATCGTCATGCGCGCTCCTACCGGCTCGCCGAGGTCAGGCCGTGCGCGGACGCGGCCGATTCCAGAAATGCGCGGGAGATCTCGATGAACTCCGGCACGTCCAGCAGGAACGCATCGTGTCCCCTGTCGGTCTCGATTTCCGCGAACGACACCCGCGCGCTGCCGGCATTGAGCGCATGCACGACCGCGCGCGCTTCGGATGTCGGAAACAGCCAGTCGCTGGTGAACGACACCACGCAAAATCGCGTGCGCGTGCCGCGCCAGGCTTCCGCCAGCACGCCGTCATGATCGGCCGCGATGTCGAAATAATCCATCGCGCGCGTCAGATAGAGATAGCTGTTGGCGTCGAACCGTTCGACAAACGATGAGCCCTGATGGCGCAGATAGCTTTCCACCTCGAAGTCCGCGTCGAACGAGAATGTCGGCACCTCGCGATCCTGCAGGCGCCGGCCGAATTTGCGATGCAGCGCAGCGTCGGACAGATACGTGATGTGCGCAGCCATTCGCGCGACGCCGAGGCCGCGGCGCGGATGAGCGTCGTCCTCGAAATAACGCCCGCCGCGCCAGTCCGGATCGGCCATCACCGCCTGACGGCCAAGCTCATGGAACGCGATATTTTGCGCCGAGTGCCGCGTGCTGCAGGCAACGGCAAGCGCGGAGAACACACGCTCGGGATAAGCCGTGGTCCATTGCAGCGCCTGCATCCCGCCCATCGATCCGCCGACCACGGCGAACAGTTTCTCGATGCCGAGATAATCGAGCAGCATCGCCTGCGCCCGCACCATATCGGGAATCGTGATAATCGGGAAATCGAGTCCCCACAATTTGCCGGTAGCGGGATTTGTCGACGATGGCCCGGTCGAGCCCATGCAGCCGCCGACCACATTGGCGCAGACGACGTAATAACGATCGGTGTCGATCGGCTTGCCGGGGCCAACCAGCGTCTGCCACCAGCCGGGTTTACCCGTGACCGGATGCACGTTCGCGACATGCTGATCCCCGGTCAGCGCATGGCAGATCAGAATGGCGTTGGAGCGATCCGCATTGAGCTGGCCATAGGCCTGATAGGCAGTCTGGAACGGCGCGAGATCGATGCCGCAGTCCAGCCGCAGCGGCTTGTCCGCACCGAATTGCGCGACCAGCGACGAGGGATGATCCGCCTCGTGTGCGCGCTCGGTAGACGCCGTATCATTCTTCAACGGTTTGACATTAACCATCTTGCTACTGGCCTCCTCAGCAGGTCTCGAAGACCAACATCGGAAATCAGGCCACAAAAAACCCGGCCTGAACGAGGTTCGGCCGGGATCACTTGGTGTCCCCGGCCTGTTTAGCGAGTTGTTTAACGTGGCTGCAAGCCGGCCGGCTCAAATGACCACGGAATAGCTAAGTTACTAATCACGAACGGGCTTTTCGTCAAGCTGCACCGCGATATCACAGGCCTGCCCTGCTGCGGCTTGAGGCCGGAATTGCCAATGTTTTCTTTGCTTTCAGGCGCTCTCCTGCCTATCAATGCGCCCGTTAGCTATCCCGCTTTCGATCAATTCCAGGCAGCCTTTGCGCCGCCAACAGCGTTCGGACCCAAGTTAAACCGATGACCAAACAGCCGCCATCACTGCAGGATCTGCGCCGCGAAATCGATTCCATCGATGAGCAGGTGCATGGCCTCTTGATGCAGCGTGGCGACATCATCGACCGTCTGATCTCGGTGAAGAAAACGCAGGAAGTCGGCTCCGCGTTCCGGCCCGCACGCGAGGCAGACATGATGCGCCGTCTGGCGCAACGTCATCGCGGCATCCTGCCGCTCGACACCGTTGAGAGCATCTGGCGCGTCATCATCTCGACATTCACTTATGTGCAGTCGCCGTTCTCGGTGCATGCCGATCTCTCAGTCGGCGAATCCGCGATGCGGGATTCGGCGCGGTTTCATTTCGGCTTCACTGTTCCATTTCTTGCGCACTTCAATGCCGAGGCCGCCGTCGAGTCCGTAGCCAAATCCAAGGGCGATCTCGCGCTGATCTCGGCGATCAGCAGCCGCTCGCCGTGGTGGATCGCGCTCGAGCCCGCAGCCGCGCCGAAGATCATCGCGCGCTTGCCGTTCGTGGAGCGCGCCGATCATCCGGCGGCGCTGCCTGTGTTCGTGGTGTCGCGCGTGGCGGCGGACGCGATGGTCACCGAGGTCGAGATGTGGAGCGTGCGCGTATCCGGCTGGAGCGCGGATGTCGCGCGCGCGTTGTCGCCGTTTTCGGAAATCATCGCCGTTCCCGATACAGCATCAGACGGCGCGGCCCTGCTGATCTCGGTTCCGGGCCCGGGCGGCCTCGACAAGATCACCGCCGCGCTGGTCGCGGCCGGAGCTTCCGTGCGCTCATCGGCCCTCGTCGGGAGCCATGCAACGCGCTATACGGTGCCGCCGACCGCTACGTCCAAATAGTCTCTTTCGGAGTTGAGTTGATGTCACGTCCTGTGCCGAAGCCGGGCATTCTCGATATTGCACCCTACACGCCGGGCAAAAGCGGCGCCGGGCTGACCGGCCGCGTGTTCAAGCTGTCCGCGAACGAGACCCCGCTCGGGCCGTCGCCGAAGGCCATCGAGGCTTACAAGGCTGCCGCCGATCATCTGGAAGATTATCCGGAAGGCACCTCGCGCGCGTTGCGCGAAACCATCGGACGCACCTACGGCCTCGATCCCGACCGCATCATCTGTGGCGCGGGCTCGGACGAGCTTCTCAATTATCTTGCGAACACCTACATCGGCCCCGGCGACGAGGCGATCCACACCACGCACGGCTTTCTGGTTTACCCGATCGCGACCATGGCGAACGGCGCGACCAATGTGATCGTGCCGGAGAAGAATTTCACCGCCGATGTCGACACGATTCTGGGTGCCGTGACGCCGCGCACCAAGCTGGTGTGGCTCGCCAACCCGAACAATCCGACCGGCACCTATGTGCCGTTCGATGAGGTTAAGCGGCTTCGCGCCGGATTACCGCCGCATGTGCTGCTGGTGATCGACGCGGCGTATTCCGAATACGTCTCGCGCAACGACTACGAGGCCGGCATCGAAATGGTCGCCACCACCGACAACACGGTGATGACGCGGACCTTCTCGAAGATTCACGGGCTCGCGTCACTGCGCGTTGGCTGGATGTACGGACCGGCCAACATCATCGATGCGGTGAACCGCATTCGCGGCCCGTTCAACGTTTCGACGGCGGCGTCGGAAGCTGCTATCGCCTCGCTGGAAGACACCGAGCATCAGAACAAATCCCGCGTCCATAACGAGACGTGGCGCAGCTGGCTGACGGATGAAGTCAGCAAACTCGGCCTCGCCGTGACGCCAAGCGTTGCGAACTTCATCCTGATCCATTTCCCGCTCGAGAAGGGCAGGACCGCCGAGGACGCCGATGCGTTCCTGACCAAGCGCGGCCTGATCCTGCGCGCGCTGAAGAACTACAAGCTGCCGCATGCGCTGCGCATGACCGTCGGCACCGAGGAAGCCAATCGGCTGGTCGTCGCGGCGCTGGCCGAATTCATGGGGCAGACGTGAGCGCGCAACCACTGTTCGGGCGGATCGCGCTGATCGGCTTCGGCCTGATCGGCGGCTCGATTGCGCGTGCGGCACGCGCCCAGGGCCTCGCGGGAGAGATCGTCACCACCGCGCGTTCGCCGGCAACCCGCGCGCGCGTACAGGAACTCGGTATCGTCGATCGCGTGGTGGACACAAACGCGGAAGCCGTAAAGGACGCTGACCTCGTCATATTGTCCATCCCGGTCGGCGCCTGCGGGCCTGTCGCTGAGGAAATTGCACCACATCTCAAACCGGGCGCGATCGTTTCCGACGTCGGGTCTGTCAAAGGCATGGTGCTGCGGGACATGGCCGCGCATCTGCCGAAGACTGTCCATTTTGTTCCGGCCCATCCGGTTGCGGGCACCGAACATTCGGGTCCCGATTCAGGCTTTGCCGAACTGTTCATCAATCGCTGGTGCATCCTGACGCCGCCGCCGGATGCCGATCCTGACGCCGTCGAAAAGCTTGCGACGTTCTGGCGCGCGCTCGGCGCCAATGTCGAGACCATGGCGGCTGACCATCATGATCTCGTGCTCGCGGTCACCAGCCATCTGCCGCATCTGATTGCCTATACCATCGTCGGCACCGCTGATGAACTGGAAGACGTGACGCAGGCGGAAGTGCTGAAATTCTCGGCGGGCGGTTTTCGCGATTTCACGCGTATCGCCGCATCCGATCCAACCATGTGGCGCGACGTGTTCCTCGCCAACAAGGACGCGGTGCTGGAAATGCTCGGGGCGTTTCAGGAAGACCTTTCGAAGCTCACCCGCGCGATCCGCCGTGGCGACGGCGAAGCACTGTTCGATCACTTCACCCGCACTCGCGCGATCCGCCGTGGCATCGTCAGCCTCGGCCAGGAAACCGCCGATCCCGACTTCGGCCGCAAGCACGCGAACCTGCCGAAACCGGACGGGAAATAATCTCAACGCGCTGATGTCTCAACACGTCATTGCGAGCGCAGCGAAGCAATCCAGAGAAACAAGCAAGGACTGGATTGCTTTGTCGCTTCGCTCCTCGCAATCACGAGCTCTCTCAAAACAGCGGCGCTGTCTGCGCGATCCGCAACGGGCCGATGGAAATCACGCCCTCGGTGAATTTCAGCGGAAACGCCCGCGCCGGTTTACCCTCCAGCGTCGAGACCTGACCGAGCATGTTGATCCCGGCGACCACCCCTGCATTGGCATTTTTTTTTGCGACGTTACCCAATCCCGGGATCATCCGGTCGAGCGCGCCGATCACCTTGTTGACGTCCTGCGCGTTAACGCCGGGCGCAATGCGATCCACGGTCGATTGCGGCACGCCGTCCATCAACAGCTTGTCGATGCCGAGTTGCGATACGACGCGCTCGATGCCCGCGACCGTCATGGTCAGTTCACCATCGAGGTACCCACCCGGTGTAATGCCAAGCGAGCCTGAGGCCACTCCAATCGTCTCGCCCTGCTGTACGCGAGACTGGGTGAAATCGAGGCGGCCACCAGCCGCCTGAATTTCGCGAAACCGCTCAGGCCACGGCTTCGGCGCGAAATTCTGCAGGCCCCGCAGCTGCGCGCGAATGTCCGCGTCGAACGGCTCGACGAGAATCGGATGAACGCCCTGCACGCTCGCTGCGGTGAACTGGACAGCCGATTCCAGCACCGGATGATTGTCGAAGGAGCCTTCGAGCAGCCGCGTATGCAGTTCAAAATGCCTGGCACGCAGCCATGGTGATGCGACCCGTCCGGGTTCCGTCACCCGATCCAGCGTTGGTTCATCGAACTCCAGCGAGAACCGTTGCGGGGCCGTCGGTAAACCGAAAACACTCGCATGGCCGAGTTTCCACTTCGCCAGTATCGAAGGTCCCGCACCACGTTCACCAACCGTCGCGGGGCCGGTAAATTCGGCGATAATCTTGGTGGGATCGTAGACCTGCGCGACGACGAGAATCCGCTGCAGCACCGCGACCATGGGTATCTTGCTCGCGGCTTGCCCCGCCGTCTGCGACATCAGTGAAACGCTGGCGCCATCGCATCGAACTTCAAGGCGGAATGGAAAGCCCCCGACGGTGCGATTGAGACAGTCATAGGTCCGGCCCGACTTCGCCTCGCGCGTGCGCCATTCGTCGAATTTCTCATCGACATGGGACGCCGCATAAAACCAAAATCCGCTCCAGGCCGCGGCTGCGACAAGGAACAGCACGGGCATCACGAAAACAGGCCAGAGACGGCGGCGGGGAACAATCGGCGATGTTTGCATAACGAGACCTAGATCATCTGAATTGGGCAATTGAAAGATGTACTGTTCGCGCAAATCCCTTTGAAGTCCAGAAGGTTGAAAGTCCATATGGTTGCGCGCGCGGCAGCGGACTGGTAGGCGTGGTTTTCTGGCAGACGCAAAGCATGGCCGCAAAAACCCTTTCAGAACCGGAATTTCCCGAGGGCGACCTGTGGGTGTTCGGCTACGGATCGCTGATCTGGAAGCCGGGTTTCGCGTTTCTCGAACAAAGGCCGGCGCGGCTGATCGGCGAACACCGCTCGCTCTGCATCTATTCGATGGTCCATCGCGGCACGCCGGAAAAACCCGGGCTGGTACTGGGGCTCGATCGCGGCGGTGCCTGTCAGGGCGTTGCGTTCCGGGTGGCAGCAGTCGAGAGAAAGGCGACCGTCGCCTATCTGCGCGAGCGCGAGCAGGTTACGGGCGTCTATCGCGAGGTGATGCGTTCGGTCTGGCTTCAAGGCGACGCTCGCCAGCGCGTCAGTGCGCTCGCCTACGTCGCCGACCGCAGCCACGATCAATATGCGGGCCGGCTGACAATGGACGAACAGCTACGGCTGGTGCGCCAGGGTCACGGCGCTTATGGCCCGAACAACGAATACGTCATCTCCACGGTGACCGCGCTGGAAGCACAGGGCGTGCGCGACGCGCCGCTTCATCGTCTGGCGGCACTGTTGCATGGCGAGGGCGCCCTGCACCGTCGCACCTGATCGTCTGCAATCACCGAACGGACGCGGCCGCCGGCGCGGAAAATCCGATCAGGTTCACCTGCTCTTCGCGTCCTGCCTTCACCAGCCGGTCGGTTGCCTCTTCGATGACGGCCTGAAGGCGTGCGGTAAATTCCTGACGTTTGAGTCCCGGCGGGATCGGGTCGAGAAATTCGACAACGAGGGTTCCAGGGTAGCGCATGAAGGTCCGGCGCGGCCAGAACAAGCCGGAGTTCAGCGCGACGGGAATACAGGGCACTCCGGCTTCGCCATAAATGAGACTGACGCCGTTTTTGTAATCCGGCGGCGCGCCGACGGCCCGTCTTGTTCCTTCAGGATAAATAAGGAGCTGTCGGCCGCGCTTGGTTTCGCGTGCGGCGCGCTTCGTGATTTCGATCAAGGTCCGCCCGCCGGTTTTGCGGTCGACGCCGATCATCCCGGCCTTGCTGAGATACCAGCCGAACAACGGAAGCCAAAGCAACTCGCGCTTCAGGATATAAAGCGGCTCATCGAAAAATTGCAGCAGTGCGAAGGTTTCCCAAGTCGACTGATGCTTCGAGGCGGCGATCAGCGGGCCTTTCGGGATTTTGTCGAGGCCGCGATATTCGACCCTGGTATTGCAGATGATCCGCATCCACCAGATGCTCGTTTTTCCCCAGTTCGTTGCAATCCAGACAATGCCCCAGCGCGGCATCGCGTAGGTTGGAAGCCCGAGAAGCACCCAGAACGCCAGGTTCAGATAGAAAACGATATTGTAGAGCAGCGAACGCAGAAATACCGAAACCATCGAAGAACCCGATTAGTTGGCGGACGCGGTGGCCGGCTTTGGAGGCGATGGGGGCGTGCCGACTTCCGGCATACCGCCCTGCCCCAAGCCGCCGAACGCGACCCGCGTCTGCGCAAAAAGATACTTGGCGTATTCCGATAGCAGGAGCCGCAACGCCGCGCCACTCGTCCACCACGGCTCCTCACGCCACTTTTCACCGACCACAGCAAACGGCACCAGTTCGATATCGGGCATCGAATGGGACAGTTCAACGATCGCACGCGGCATGTGATAGTTGGATGTCACGACGATCAGGGAGTGGAAACCACGCTCCGTCGCCCAGCGTCGCGTCTCGGTGGCATTGCTGCGGGTATTGACCGCGGAGCGGTCAAGATCGACGCAGCAGGCCAGCAAGCGCTGGCTGTCGGGCAGAGTGCGCTGAATGTCGCTGTAGCCGTTGGTTGGATGTACCCCGGAAATCAGGAGCCGGCGGCCATAACCGATCGATAGCAATTCCAGCGCATCCGCGACGCGCGACGATCCGCCGGTGAGAACCACTATACCGTCGGCATTGCGCGACGGCTTTTCCTCGGCTGGCGGCACCCGCGACAGGAAATCGACGAAACCCAAGCCGGTAAACAGAAGGATGCCGGCAGCCGCAAGCATTGCCACACGGTGGCGGAGGCGCCCGTGCTTTGGCGTGACATCATGGCTGTGTAAAGTCTCGGACAATCTCAACTCGCTCAGGCGCATCAATGGAGTGCTGCGCGTTTCTGCATCAGTCTATCGTAAAATCCGGCGCGGCTGTGGCCTCAAAATGTCACCAACACCATGTTTTGAAAGATCGTTTCATCTGGTGGGCAGCTCGAAAATGCGCTCAATCGATTTCCTCGAGGGTTGCAAAAAGCGTCCGCCGCGACGCCCATGCGGTGACAGCAGCAATCATGAGGGTCTGGGCGGCAAGCACGAGATAGCCCGAAGCGGGCAGCGCGAATGTCCCGAGCAGCGCTGCGAACTGATCGCCGACCGGCGTGCCGGAGAACCAACTCGCGATCGATTCCGAAAAGCCGAAGGTCAGCATCGCGGCCAGCCCGCCGATCAGCCCACCCTCGAGACCGAGCCGCAGAAAATGGCGCAGGAATCGGTTGGCAATATAGCGATCCTGCGCGCCGACGAAATGCAGCACCTCGACAATCGGCCGGTTGGCCGCCATCGCGCCCCGTGTGGCAAACGACACCGAGATCACCGTCGCCACGATCACGAGAATGAGAATGCCGGTGCCCGCCAGCACGATCGCCCCGGTCATCGAGCGCATTCGCTCGATCCAGGCACGGTGATCGTCGATGGTCGCGGATGGCGCCGCCTGTGCGACGCTGCGGCGCAGGGCCGCCATATCCGGGGTCGCCCCCGGTATGATGCGCACGACGATGACGCGCGGCACGGGCAGATCATTCAGCGACAATCCGGTGCCCAGCCACGGCTCGAGCAACTTGGCCGATTCATCCTTGCTGAAGGGGCGCACCTCAAGAATACCCGGGAGCGCCCGCGCCGCCTCTGCGACGCTGAGAACGTCGCGTTCGATGTCGCGGCCCGGCGAGGGCCGCAACTGGATCGTCAGTTCGCTGGATACGTCGGATTGCCATTCGGCCGCCGATGATCGCACCAGAAGCACCGCGCCGGTGGTCATCGAGGCGAGATATGTCATGATGGCGACAACCGCGATCAGCGCACGGCCGGCGATCGATCCGCGCGGAACGATCGGCGACAGGTTTCGCGCATTCGCCGCGACTTCCGACGTGCTGTCGCCCAGATCCATCATGATCTTGCGGTCATCAATCATAGATGTGCAGCCGCGATTCATGGAGCACCATGCGCCGCGCCTCGTACTGATCCATCAGCGCGATGTCGTGGGTCGCGATAATGACGGCGGTGCCCGACTTGTTCAACTGAATGAAAAGGCTGAGCAGCCGGCGTGCGAGTGAAGGATCGACGTTGCCGGTCGGCTCGTCAGCCAGCAGCAACTGCGGACGGGCGATCACCGCGCGGGCAATCGCCGCGCGCTGTTTCTCGCCTCCGGACAAGATCGGCGGCAACGCGTCCATTCGCTTGCCGAGCCCGACCCAGTTGAGGAGATCGATGACTTCCTTGCGGTAGCTGGATTCGCTGCGTCCCATCACGCGGAACGGCAGCGCGACGTTTTCATAGGTCGTCATGTGATCGAGCAGCCGGAAGTCTTGCAACACGATCCCGATGCGCGAGCGCAGGTCTGCGCGCGCATCCTTGTCGAGCAGCGACACGTCCTTGCCGAACAGATTGACCAGACCACGCGTCGGCCGCAGCGACAGGAACAGCATCCGCAGCAGCGAGGTCTTGCCCGCGCCCGACGGCCCGGTGAGAAACTGGAACGAACGGGCGGGAATCTGGAAAGTCAGGTCGCGCAAAACCTCCGGGCCGAGCCCGTAGCGCAAACCGACATTTTCGAACCGGACCAATCTCAGCTCCGTTCGACATGACCGATGGAGACGCGTTGCACGGGATGTCTCCGGACACCCCGTCAGCCGGCAACCGCCGGAGCGGACGCCATAAACGCTTTTGCGGCCGTTATGGTTTCCGATTCGTTAACGGACACCGGATAGCCTCTGGGTGCGTTCACTCTGGCGATTCGTCCATGCATATTGTCTGCCCCCACTGTACGACATCCTACGCGGTCGATCCGGCCAATTTCAGCGAGGCCGGACGCCGGGTCCGCTGCGCCCGATGTCAGGAAGTCTGGCTGGCGGTGCCGCAGGAACTGGCGTCCACCGCAGCCATGTCCCGGAACGACATAGACAACAGCGGCGCGCAAGACGGTTTCGGATCGCAAGACGATGCGGCAGACGATTGGCGCGAGGACAATGCGCCGCACGTCGAAAGCCCGTCGATTTCAGCAGGCTGGCCAGAACCAGAGCCCGCACCACCGGCCACCGAAGACGACGGGAACTGGACGGCACTGGCCCGGCAGGAGGCCATGACCGATGCCGGCCTGGCCAAACCGTCCCGGTTCAAAAAACTTGGCGCGTCCGTCGCGCCCTTCCTGAAATCTGAGAACTGGGCCAAGGCGCTGCCCGGCGTTTTGACCCTGCCGACCATTTGCGCGGCGCTCGGCGCGATCGTGTTCGGCCTGATCGCCTGGCGCACGGACGTGGTGCGGGTGATGCCGCAGACCGCCGCGTTCTACAGGATGACCGGCATGGGCGTGAACCTGCGCGGCCTTGCCTTCGAGGACCTCAAGATCAGCACCGAGACCGTGAACAACAAGCCGGTTCTGCTGATCGAAGGCGCCATTGTCGATGTCACGCGCAAGTCCATCGAGATTCCGCGCCTCCGGTTCATCGTGCGTGACGCCAAGGGCGCGGACATCTACGCCTGGAATGCCGTGCTGGAGCAGCCGGCGCTCAACCCCGGCGAGAAAGCCTGGTTCAAGACGCGGCTGGCCTCCCCGCCGGCGGAAGGTCGCGAAATTGCCGTGAGGTTCTTCCACAAGCTGGACATTGCGTCCGGAGGAACCTGAATGCCGCGCGTCTTGATCGCTGACGACGAAGAGTCGATGCGCCTGCTTGTTGCCCGGGCGATCGCAATGGATGGCCATGAGATCGTCACCGCGGAAGACGGCGCCGAGGCGTTGGAGATTCTGAATCGCGACAACGGCGCGTTCGACCTTCTGCTCACCGACATTAAAATGCCCGTGATGGACGGCATCGCGCTGGCGCTGGCCGTCGCGCGCGACTTCCCGCGACTGACGGTCCTCATGATGACGGGCTTCGCCGATCAGCGCGAGCGCGCGTCCGGACTGGAAGCAATCGTCCACGACGTCATCACCAAGCCGTTCGCGGTGGCAGATATCCGCACCGCGGTGGCAGATGCGCTGGCGTCGCGCGACGACGACTAAGCTATTCCGCCAGTTGCGGTGCGGCCTTGCCAGAGCGCAGCGTCAGCCGCGTCAGGATGAACGCCGCAACCGCGCAGACCGCGATCGTGGTCACCATTGGCAGCGCCGTCCCATTGAAGAACGCGCTGGCGACGACGATCATCAATGCACCCGTAATCATCTGCAGCGTTCCGCCCAGCGCCGAGGCCATCCCGGCAATCGGCCCGTGTTCCTCGAGCGAAAGCACCATGGTCGAGGGAATCACAAGCCCCAACCAGGCGTTGGCAATGAATAACATCACAACCAGTACAGCAAGGCTGTCGACACCGGCAGCGGTCACCGCGAACAGGGCCAGCGTCGCCATTGTGAAGCAGGTCACGGCCACCGACACCACGCGCGCGATGCCGAAGCGTGAAGCCAGATACGCGCTGAACTGGGAGGCGCCGATGAAACCGATAGCGTTCACCGAGAACGTCAGCCCGTACTGCGTCGGAGTCAGGCCGAAGTGGCCCATATAAATAAAGGATGAACTGGCAAGAAACGTGAAGAAGCTTGCCATGCCGAAGCCGCCGATGAACGTCAGCCCAAGGAAACGCCAGTCCCGGAACAGTTCGCCGAACCCGTCAAGCACGCTGCGGACGCTGACCTCGACCCGTTCCTCGGGCGGTCGCGTTTCGGGAAGAACGAAGGCGACCAGCAGAAACGAAAGAATCGACGCAAGCGTGACGGCAACGAACACCGCGCGCCAACCGAACGGCACGATGAGCGCGCTTCCGACGAGGGGGGCCAGAATAGGCGAGACGCTGAACACCAGCATCACCAGCGACATCAGCCGCGTCGCATCGACGCCGGTATGCAGATCTCGGATCACCGCACGCGGAATCACCATCACCGCCGCCGCGCCGAGCCCCTGCACGAAGCGGAAGAAGATCAGCCACGCGATACTGGGCGCGAGACCGCAACCGATGCTGCCGAGCGCGAAGATCACGATCCCGAAATAAAGCGGCGGTTTGCGGCCCACCATATCCGAGACTGGCCCGTAGACGATCTGGCACACCCCGAACGCCACGAAAAACGCCATCAGCGTCATCTGCGTGGCCGCGGTGGACGCCTGCAGGTCCGACGCGATCGCGGGCAACGCAGGTAGATACATATCGATGGCGAAAGGCCCGATCGCGGAGAGCAGACCCAGCACGATCGCGTTTTTGGCAAAGCTGGACGACATAGGACTGGATGGCATGGCGTGACGTATCCTCAACATTCCGGGCAATTGTGTGAGCGGTTAGGCGGTCAATTCGAGCGGCGGGCGTGGGCGGCGGTTGTGATCGGCCGCGAAAAATGGTCAATGCCATGGAGAGTGCTGACGGCATCAATCAAGAAACGGAACGGGACATGACCAAGGAACACAAGAAGGTTGCGCTGGTGACGGGCGCGGCGCGGGGTATCGGACTTGCGGCGGCGAAGCGATTTCTGGCCGACGGCTGGCATGTCGCGCTGCTCGATATCGAAAAGGACCTGCTCGCGCAAACCATCAAGGCGCTCGCCGTACCCGAGATCACGCTGGCGATCCATTGCGACGTCTCGAACGCGGACGCGGTCGCTGCCGCTTTCAGGCAGGCGGCCCAGCATTTCGGACGACTCGACGCACTGGTCAACAATGCCGGCATCGCAATCTTCAAACCGCTGCTCGAAACGACACAAGCCGACTGGGACCGCGTGCTGGCTGTGAATCTGACCGGACCGTTCCTCTGCACCCAGGCTGCCGCGCCGCTGATGCGCGAGAACGGCGGCGGCGCAATCGTGAACATCACCTCGATCTCGGCGCTTCGTGCCTCGACGTTGCGGACCGCTTACGGGACCAGCAAGGCGGGCCTGGCGCATCTGACCAAGCAGTTCGCCGTCGAACTCGCCACGCTCGGCATCCGCGTCAACGCTGTGGCGCCCGGCCCGGTCGATACCGCGATGGCCAAGGCGGTCCATACGCCGGCGATCCGCGCCGACTATCACGACACCATTCCGCTCAACCGCTACGGACTGGAAGACGAGCTCGCCGAAGCGATTTTCTTCCTGTGCAGCGACCGCGCCAGCTACATCACCGGACAGATGCTGGCCGTGGACGGCGGGTTTGAGGCTACCGGCATCGGCCTGCCGACGCTGCGCGGCGAAGGCCGCAACGGCTGACAGCGCGGCGGGATGGTTGCGCTTTGGCGCCGTCTCAGGACGCACGCACGGCCATATCATCCCGGCCGTGCTCTGGAGTTCTGTGTCGTGCAGTCTTGCGTGCATTTCCGGCCTCAATTCGTGACTGTCCCATGCTTTCGATCAGGGGCAATATTTTCTCCCGGTAGCTGGCGAACAGATCGGTTGTGATCCAGCTTTCGTAGTGATCCTCCGTCTCGAACACTCCGATCAGCAGGGCCGAGCTTCCATCGACGTCCCGATAGACGCGTCCGCCGTGAAATCCTGGCATCCTGTCCGCGAAGCAATCGCGCGCGGCCTCTAGCAGAGCGGCAAGTTCGTCGAGCTTGCCCGGCTTGGGGGTGAAGCTGTTGATCAGGACAAATGGCCGCCCCTCGCTGCCCCGCTGATCGTGATCAATGGTTCTGTTCATCAATTTCATTCCTGATTGCCGTTGGAGATTCGCTCCGTCACCCCGATGCTTGCGATGACGGGCAAGTCAGCCTACAACCTCAACTTAAGTTGAGGTCAAGCGATGCAGAACAGGACCCACGGCAAATCACGCGCCGGGATTGCCCGCGAATTGACTGTCGGCGATGTCGCCCAACGCTCCGGCGTCGCCGTTTCCACCCTCCATTTCTATGAGTCCAAGGGACTCATCGCGAGCCGCCGCAATCAAGGCAACCAGCGCCGTTACCCGCGCGCCGTGTTGCGCCAGGTCGCCATCATCAAGGTGGCACAAAGCACCGGCGTGCCACTCGCCGCGATCCGCGACGCCCTCGCATCGCTCCCCAAAGGCCGCCCGCCGACGGCGAGGGACTGGGCAAGACTTTCCGCCAGTTGGCGCGCCGATCTCGATGAACGCATTGCCAAACTGACCCGTCTGCGCGACCAGCTCGGAGATTGCATCGGATGCGGATGCCTGTCGCTCAAGACCTGCCCGTTGCGCAATCCTTCAGACCAGCTTTCGAAGCAGGGCTCCGGAGCAAGATTGCTCGATCCGTCATAACGGCCGGCGACCATCAGCATCTGTTACTTTCGCTTTTTCGGTTGCGCATGTTGCCATGCCGTTTCCAGCGCACTCCTGAGTTCAGCGCCGCCCAGCGCGGCAAGAGTTATCGTCGTCCATCCCTGCTTGCCCCAGGCATTCGGCACCGGCGTGAATGCTCCGGGCGCAAGCATGCATTTGAATTCCTGCTCCTCCGGAGTGAACTTGATATTGGCGCTGCGACCATCGGCGGCGAGCGTCACGTAGATGCGGGCAACCTTGAATGCCGCCCGATCGAAATGCGGCGCCTCAGTGGTGCCGTCCAGAGACAGCGCGATGCGCCGCAGATCGCGACCTGTTGCCATCGCGGATCACCAATCAGACCGGCCTCTCGGCGAGAGCCTTCATGCTGGCCAGTCCCTGCTGAAACTGGTCGCCGCACATGCGGTCCATATTCATGAACATGTGGACAATCTTTGCCATGAAGGTCACCGGCCCGTGCATTGCCCACGTCACATTGGTTGCATTCCCCCTGGGCTGCATGGTGAATTCGGCGGTGTTGTGCGCCTCGAACGGGCTGAAGAAATCCAGCTTGATCACGACCTTCGAGGGCGTCGTGGTGTCCAGTATTTCCATACGCCCATGGCCGACATTCTTGTTGCCGTTCCACTCATACACCGAACCCTTGCCGCTCGGCGCGCCACTGAAGGTCCGCTGCATGGCGGGATCGACCTTTTCGTAAGGCGACCAGTCTCCCCAGTGCTTGTAGTTGCTGATCAGCGGGAAGATTTTCTCCGCAGGCGCATTGATTTCGATGGAGCGCTGCACGCGGAAGGTGTCCGGCCGCATCGCTGCGACAATGAGCAGGATTGCGATGATGGCCCCAAGGGCAATCCCAATGTACATCAGGGTCGTCATGTTGTTACTCCGTCTTGCATAAAGCTTGAATTCAGGCGTCAGCGACGCCACGGAAAGATCAGCCGCAGGCGCTCGTCGCGCAGATACAGCCCGCCCCACAAAAGGATGCCGAGGTAGACACCGAACAGCGTGTGGCTGAACAGCGGACTGCCGGCGCGGACATGCACATAGATCGCGCCGCCGAAATAGCCGGTCAACAGGATCGCGCCGAGCACCGCTGTCTTGGGGTAGGCATAGAGCAGCGTGCCGGCCAGCGTCAGCACGCCAAGCGTGAACGCGAGATGCGTCGGAATACCGAGCTGACGCGACGTCTCGATCACGATATCGAGCGGAATCAGCTTGATCGCGCCGTCGAACAGCAGGAACACCACGACCAGACCGCTGAGGATGCGGCCGGTCCACAGCGCAGTTGCAGAAATCGGAACAAGTTCATTCATCATGATGCTCCGGATGTCAGGCCTGCAACGACGCGAGATGCGCGGCGAGCTGATCCCACGTTGCGCCAAAGCCCTGCTTCATGCTGTCGAAGTTGCCTTCAAATGTCGCGCGCTCTTCGTCCGTCGCATTCAGCGCAACCACGCGATTCATTAGCAGTGTCTGGCCACCCTGCGCGGTCAGCGTCATGGTGCCGAGCATTTCAATCGGCCATGTCGGCGCCATGGGGTGACGGGTGAGGCCACTCTCCTTGTTCGAAAACGAACTGACAAAGACCAGCCGTTCCGGCTTCACGATTTCCCGGAACACCCACTTGCCCCACATCTCGCTGCCATCCGGCGCTTCCAGGCCGTAGTGGAAGGTGCCGCCGGGCCTGAGGTCGAGATTGCCGACAATCATCTTGAAGCCCTTCGGGCCCCACCACTGCATCAGATGATCCCTCTCGGTGAACACCTTCCAGACCAGATCGCGCGGCGCGTCGAACACGCGTTCGATGACGAATTCCCTGCTGAAAGTTTCCGCAATCTCGGCGGGCTGAGTTGAAGCCATCTCTTTTTCTCCGAAAGATATTCGCTTGTGATGTTGCGCTGGCTCAGACGGCTGGCACCGGCTGTGGATGCGCGAGGCTCCAGCCATGACCGAATGGATCGCGCACCTGCGCATAGCGCGCGCCCCAGAACGCATCCCAGGGCTCGAGGATAACCGATGCACCGGCGTCGACGGCACGCTTGAACGCCTCGTCGCAGTTCGGCACTTCGAGATGAATCAGAAACGTCGAGCCGCCGAGCTTGCCGGGCGATTCCGTCTTGCCGTCGCCGTGACTGCAGTACTCCGGAAAGTAATCCATCAAGTACACGGCCGCACCATTCACGGTCATCTGGGCGTGCATCAGGCGCTTGCCGTCTTCCGCCGGCATACGCATGGTTTCCGTCGCGCCGAACGCCTTGCTGTAGAACGCCAGCGCATCGACGGCGCCATCGACCACGAGATGCGGAACAAGCGGGGGAAGCTGCGCTGATTGATCGGCCATCGGTAAACTCCCTTACTTCGGTTGATCGTGCTGATGTAATGTCCGAACACCGCCGCGTGGCGGCGCTCTACTTCTTTGAATGTTTTGAAGGCACCCGTTGCGAAGACTTCCGCTTTGCTGCCACGCGTCGCTTTGAAGGCGCTTCCAGCTTCTCTTTCGCCTGCAACACGCCGAGATATTCCTCGAGACGGTCCAGCCCCGCCTCCCAGAAGCGGCGATAGCTCTCGAGCCAATCATCAACTTCCTTCAGCGCCGCCGCCTCGATCTTGCATGGACGCCACTGCGCCGCGCGACCGCGCGTCACCAGACCGGCATGCTCCAGCACTTTGAGATGCTTCGACACCGCCGGCATGCTCATGGCGAACGGCTCGGCGAGTTCCGTCACCGACGTCTCGCCAAGCACCAGTCGCGCAAGGATGGCGCGGCGGGTGGGATCGGCAAGGGCTGCGAACTTGGCGCTGAGCGGGTCCATCAAGGCCTTCATGTAACCATTTGGTTAAATAACCTTGTGGTTAAATACAGGCGACTTGCTGAGCTGTCAAGCGCTCTTGATTTGAAAAAAGATGCGCGGCACGGTGACCGCATGGACGCGAACGGCGGCGCGTCTAAGGCTCAATAATCCTTGAGCAAACGCTCGATGTAATCGAGTTCGATTTGCGGCCGCTGCGGGTCCGCGAGTCGGCGGCGCAGTTCTTCCAGAATCCGCCGCACGCGTTGGACATCGATCTCGCCGGGAATCTTCACGGAAAGATCGTCGCTCCATTCGCGGCCGTTGAGCGGCCGTCCCAATGGATCGGTGGTGTTGCCGCTGTTCTGCTGACGGCCCATGCGTTCGCCCGGACCGCTCTCCTGTCCTTCGCCTTGCTGCATCGACTGGGCGAGATTCTGCGCACCCTTGCGCATGGCCTCCAGCGCGCGGCCTTGCGAATCGACGGCGCTGTCGGCATTGCCCTGCCCCAGTTGGCCACCGGCATCGCCCATCGCGGAGTCGGCGTCGCCGAGCGCATCGCCACCGTCCTGGCCCTCCTGTCCCTGGCCTTGCTGACCTTGACCCGGCTGGCCTTTTTCACCGCGCTGTCCCGGCATCATGCCGTTCTTCTTCATGTCATCGAGCAGCTTGCTCAGCCGGTCGCGCAGCGCCTGCTGGTCCTGGCGCAGCCCGTCCATCTGGTTCTGATTGCCCTGCTCGCCGCGGCTGCGCTCGCGCCGGGATTCCTGCCCCTGCTTGAACGTCTTGTCACGCAACTGCTGCTGCTTGCGAATCATGTCGCCGAGTTCATTCAGCGCCTGTTCCATGTCGCCGTCACCCTGTCCGGGCTGCGCCATTTGCAGGTTTTCCAGCATCTGCTGCATCTGATCGAGCAGCGCCCGCGCGGCATCCTTATCGCCGGAGCGCGACAACCGCTCCATGCGGTCAATCATGTTCTTGAGATCCTGCTGGCGCATCACCTTGGTATTGGGATCGAGCGGCCGCGCCAGTTGCTGCGGATTGTTGCGCAACTGTTCGGCCAGCTGACGCATGAAATTGTCCAGCGCCGCGCGCAGGTTGTCCGTCAGCTTCTTGATCTCTTCGTCGCTTGCACCGCGCTCCAGCGCCTCCTTGAGCGCGTCCTGCGCGGCACGGAGCGCCTTGTCGACGTCGGTGATATTGCCGTCCTCGATCGCGATCGCAAGCGCCCACAGGCTATCGACGGTCTCGCGCATCGCCTCGCGCGTATTGGCACGAGCGAGCTGGCCCGCGACGCCGCGCATGCCGAGATAGTGTCCCAACTCGGGCGTGAACGCCTCAGGCGCGATCATCAAAGCTTCAAGCGCGATCAGCACCAGCGGCTTCTGATTGGCGTCGAGCGCGAGGTTGCGGCGCTGCTCGATCAGGGCCCGCGCCAACGGCTTCACGAACAGCCGCTCTGGCAGCCGCATGTCGAACGGCTCGCTGCGCCCTTCATTGCCGGCCTCGTCTTTCGCGGTCAGGGTCAGAGTGACATCCGCGCCGGCGTAAGGATTTTCGCTCAGGTCCTTGACCGTCTGGCCGACGCCATGACGTGTGCGCACGTTCGGCAATCCGAGCGTGATCGATGGCGGGTCGAACAGCGGCTGTGCCTTGGTGGAAATGTCTTTGTTGGTGGCGTCTTCCTTGGTAACGTCTCCCTTGGCGACATCGTCTTTTCTCACGCGCGGCGCGAACTGCGCATGGGCTTCAGTGACGCCGTAGTCATCCTCGAGCTTGTAGGACAGCAGCAACGCGCCCTTGGCCTGCCGCTCGGGGTCCTTGGCCAGCGAAATGCCGGGTGCGCGATCTGGCACCGCACGGAATGTCCATTGCGGCTGACCCGAAGGCGACCGGACATGCGCGGTGCCGTCGCCAGTAATCGTGAAATTCCTTTCGTTGGTGCCCTGCGGCACAGTCCCGGGGACAGGCGTTTCCGTCACGCCGCCGCTCGTGGCAACATCGAGTCTGCCGCCACTGGACCGCACGATCAGTGTGCTACCCGCCGGCACCGAAACGGGTCCGGCGTCGGATGGCGGCGCGTCCTTGCTGGTGGAGGCCGAGAGGATGATCGGCGGACGGCTGGTGTAAGGCGGCGGCGTCACCCAGGCATCGACGCGAACATTCGCGGCCGAAAACGCGCCGTTCCAGTCGAATGCCGCGACGACCCGCGCGAAACGATCGCTGCCGGCGGCAACATAGGTCGCAACCAGCAACACAACCACCAGCGCGCGCAGCGCCCAAGGGTCGTGCAGTGCCAGGCGCGGCGACGGCAGACCGGCGCGGATGCGCTTGATCGAGGCCAGCGTACGCGCGTTCTGCTCCTGCCATAGCGCCTGCGTGATCGGATCCTGCGACTTCAGCGTATCGGTCAGCGCCGTGGCGGGGCGATGGCGAATGCCCGTACCGCGATCGAGCCGGCGCAGCGCATCCTCGCGCGTCGGCCAGCGAAACCGGATCGCCGGAACCAGCGCCGCAACCGCGAGCAGCACAAAAACGGCAAACGCGGTGATGCGCACGACGAAGGGAACAGCGACCCAGAGGCCGGCCCAGGACGCGGCCAGAAAAAGCCCCGCGACGGTCAACAGCCGCGCGAGATGCGGCCAGCCGCGTTCCCATGCAACCGCGAGCCGCGCACGCTGCAAAGCCTGCGCGAGCTGAAGATTTCGGGCTTCCCCGGCAATGCGCGGACGCTCCGATGGGTCTGGGGTCGGTCCGTTCAACTGGCTCTCCAGATTCAAGCAACTGCAGCCTAGCACAGCGGCTGCAATGAGGCATGGCCTCAACGCGCTACCCACATGCAAAGCGGCGGCCAGAATACCCCGCCGGACGCACGTCCGGTCAGTACCCTCACGAAACCGTGACGCACGGAGAGAGCGCTCCGCCTCGGACTTAAGCTGGAACCGGGAAGCGCCCTAGAGCCAAGGCGCCGTGCGGTCCATCGCGATCAACGCCTCGGCGTCGATCCGAGGCCGCACCACGGCATACTCGCCGTCCTTCACCAGCACCTCGGGTACCAGCGCACGGGTGTTGTAGCTGCCGGACTGCACCGCGCCGTAAGCGCCCGCCGTAATGATCGCCACCAGATCGCCCGGCTTCGGTTCCGGCATTTTGCGATCAAGCGCCAGATAGTCGCCGGTCTCACAGACGGGGCCAACCACGTCCGCGACGAAATTACGCACGGTATCCTCGCGAACCGGCAGAACGTCGTGATGCGCTTCATACAATGTCGGACGAATGAGGTCGTTCATGGCGGCGTCGATGATGACGAAGTTCTTCGCATCACCGTGCTTCACGTAGATAACGCGGGCGACGAGAATTCCGGCATTGCCCACGATCATCCGCCCTGGCTCGAACATCAGCGTGGCGTCGAGGCCCTTCGTGACCCGTTTGACCATCGCCGCATACGCGGCCGGCTCCGGCGGATTGGGCAGATCGTGCTCGTACGGAATGCCGAGGCCGCCGCCGAAATCGACATGCGAGATGGTGTGCCCGTCGGCGCGCAGCGTGCCGACGAATTCCACCATCAGCTTGAAGGCATCTTCCAGCGGTCCGAGATCGGTGATCTGGCTGCCGATATGCATATCGACGCCGGTGACCTTGATACCGGGCAGCTTCGCGGCACGCGCATAAACGGCGCGCGCGCGGCTGAGCGGAATCCCGAACTTGTTCTCGGACTTGCCGGTGGAAATCTTGGCATGCGTCCTGGCATCGACGTCCGGATTGATGCGCACGGAAATGCGCGCGGTGCGGCCCATCTCGCTGGCGAGCTTCGACAGCAGTTCCAGTTCGGGCTCGGACTCGACATTGATGCAAAGAATGTCTTCTGCAAGCGCCTGCCGCAGTTCGGCTTCGGTCTTACCGATCCCGGAGAACAGGATCTTCCGCGGCGAAATTCCGGCGGCTCGCGCGCGCTTCAACTCGCCGCCGGACACCACATCGGCGCCCGCGCCGAGTTTCGCCAGCGTGCGCAGCACCGATTGGTTGGAGTTCGCCTTCATCGCGTAGCACACCAGCGTGGGAACGCCGGCAAAGGCCTCGGCGAAGACGCGGTAATGACGCTCAAGCGTGGCGGTCGAGTAGCAATAGAACGGCGTCCCGACCTCGTCGGCAAGACGGCTCAGGCTCACGTCTTCAGCGTGCAGCACGCCGTTGCGATACTGGAAGTGATTCATGACCTAACGATCCGGTTCTGACATTCGTACCATAATCTTCCGCAGGCACCCTTTACGAATGTCAGAACCAAGGGATCGCTGGAATTATTGCTTGCTGGTGTTGTTCGCATCCGACGTTCGTATGGCAGACGTTGCAGGATGAAACGAACGTCGGAAACGGAACACTCGTCAGTCCAGCAGCGCGTCGAGCGGGATACGTTTTTTCTCGCCGCGCGGCGCGGTCGGCACGTTGGTGCTGCCCGGCGGACGGTAGACATCGTTCTGAAGATTTGCCGCGGAATTCGGGTTCGCGGTGGCGAAGCCCGACGAGGGCATGCCGGTCTGATCTGTAGATGCACCCGGCGGCGCGTCGAGGTAGGCCTTGCGGCCACATCCAGCAAGCGCGCACGCGGCCACGATCAGCCCGATGGCTGTCAGCTTCGAGAAAGAGCTATTCGAACGAGACACGAGTCAGTCCTTGAAATTGCGCGCCACCATACAAAGAAGGTGTCGTTCTGGCGAGGCCCGGATTAAACGAAAATATCCGGGATCAGCCCGAATTTTGCTCTTTTTCCAGCCTCTTGAGCCACTCCTTGGCCTGCGCGCGGACATTCGCCGGAGCGGTGCCGCCGTAGCTGGTGCGGCTTTCCACCGAGGCTTGGACAGACAGCACGTCCAGCACCGAGGCGGTGATTTTCGGCTCGATCGCCTGCATCTCGCTCAACGGCACCTTGTGCAGGGCGAGGCCTTGCTCCGCGGCTTTCCCGACGATTCGCCCTGTGACGTGATGCGCGTCGCGGAACGGCATTTTCAGCGTCCGCACCAGCCAGTCGGCAAGATCGGTCGCGGTGGCATAGCCCTCGCCCGCCGCCACCTTCATGCGCGCTTCCTCCGGTACCAGATCGAGCGTCATGCCGGTCATGGCGCGGATCGCCAGCGACAGCGCCTTGAAGGCCTCCATCGCGCCTTCCTTGTCTTCCTGCATGTCCTTTTGATAGGCGAGCGGGAGTCCCTTCATCACGATCAGCAAGGCCGTCAGCGAACCAATCACGCGGCCGGTCTTGGCGCGCACCAGTTCGGCAGCATCCGGATTTCTCTTCTGCGGCATGATCGACGAGCCGGTCGTGAATTTGTCAGACAACGACACCAGCCCCACCAGCGGCGAGGTCCAGATCACGATCTCTTCGGCGAAGCGCGAAAGATGCACCGCCGCGATCGCCGATGCCGACAGCGTCTCGATGACGAAATCGCGGTCCGATACCGCATCGAGCGAATTCGCCATCGGCCGGTCAAAGCCGAGCGCACTCGCGGTGGCGTGGCGATCGATCGGGAACGACGTGCCCGCCAGCGCGGCGGCACCAAGCGGACTTTCGTTCAGCCGCTTGCGCGCATCCGCGAACCGGCCGCGGTCCCGCGCGGCCATTTCCGTGTAGGCTAGGAGATGGTGACCGAATGTCACGGGCTGCGCGGTCTGCAGATGCGTGAAACCCGGCATAACGGTGTCGGCGTGCTCGATGGCGCGATCCACCAGTGCGCGCTGAAACGCGGCCAGCGCCCGATCGATGTCGTCGATGACGTCGCGCACGTACAGCCGGAAGTCGGTCGCGACCTGATCGTTGCGCGAACGCGCGGTGTGCAGACGACCGGCTGCGGGCCCGATCAGTTCACCCAGGCGGCTTTCCACATTCATGTGAATGTCTTCAAGCGCACGCTTGAACGAAAACGAACCCTTGCCGATCTCTGACAAAATCGTGTCTAGACCGCCCGTGATGTTTTTTGCATCGTTGGCCGTGATAATGCCCTGAGCCGCGAGCATCGCGGCATGAGCCTTGGACGCGGCGATATCCTGGGCGTAAAGGTGCTGATCGACGTCGATCGAGACGTTGATTTCCTCCATGATCGCATCGGGACTATCCCCGAAGCGGCCGCCCCACATCTTGTTGCTCATCTTCTGGTACTCACGCGTTCCTGCTCAGAATCCAACCGCCAAACGAAACTCTTCCGTCATGCCATCCGTTACCTGTACCGCGACGTCGCCATGACGATTTCAACCGAGACGAGACCTATGCCCAACATCGATCTATCGACGCCCGGTTTGCCCCGCAAGAATGCGTCTCGCATTCGCTTAACCGTCGTTTCCGCCATTATCGCGGCGGGACTGGGTGGGATATACGGGATCGGCGGGTTCATGCGCAATGCGCACGCGCAGGTCCAATGCGCGCCAGCGGTCGATCTGGCCAGGAAAATCGCCCCTTTGGCGAAAGGCGAGGTCGCCGCATTAACCATGGCCACGGCTCCGCTTCAACTGCCTGATCTCACGTTCGACGATGCCGAGGGCAAAACCAGGAAGCTGTCGGAATGGAAGGGCCGCACGGTTCTCGTCAATCTGTGGGCGACATGGTGCGTGCCATGCCGCAAGGAGATGCCGGCGCTGGACAAACTGCAGGAGACGCTCGGTAGCAAGGACTTCGAAGTGGTCGCCATCAATATCGACACCCGCGATCCTGAGAAGCCGAAGAACTTCCTGAAGGAAGGGGGCCTCACCAAGCTGGCCTACTTCCATGACCGGAAGGCGAAGGTGTTTCAGGACCTGAAAAGCGCCGGGCGCGCGCTGGGCATGCCGACCTCCGTGCTGGTCGATGGCGCAGGATGCGAGATCGCCACGATCGCAGGCCCCGCCGAATGGGCCAGCGACGACGCGATCAAGCTGATCAAGGCCGCCACCGCGAAATAACTTCGCAGTTCCATCTGACGCCTCCCCTTGACGTCGACGCACTCGCGCCTATACTTAACCTTATGGTTTACTATTCAACCGACCGTTTGAACCGCGTCTTCGCCGCCGTCGCCGATCCGACGCGACGGGCATTGCTGGCCGAACTGGAAGGGCGCGACAGCATCACCATCAGCGAACTGGCGAAGCCGTTCGCGATGTCCCTGCCGGCCGTCATGAAGCATCTCGATGTGCTGTCGGACGCCGGGCTGATCACCAGGAGCAAGACAGGCCGCACAGTCACGTGCCGTCTGACAGCGGCCCCGATGGAGCAGGCAATGGAATGGCTCAGCCGCTACCAGCGATTCTGGACCGCGCAACTCGATCGTCTCGCCGCTTTTGTGGAGAAGGATTTATGCTCACCCAGCCAAGCCTCACCCTCGCCCGACGGCTCAAAGCCCCAGCCTCGAAAGTCTTCGAAGCGTGGACGGACCCCGCCAAAATCGTCCAGTGGTTCGGACCCGGACACACCATAGGCGACAGCGTGAAGGCCGACATGGATGTGCGTGTCGGCGGGCACTTCCGCATCAATTTCAGCACCGACGACGGCCAAGCGCATCAGGTCGGCGGCAAGTATCTCGAAGTGACGCCGTATCAACGGCTGGTGTTCAGCTGGGCGTGGCACTCAACGCCGGAGCGTATCTCGCAGGTGACCGTCGTGCTGCGCGAGGAAGGCGACGTCACGCTGCTCACGCTCACCCACGACAAGTTCTTCGATGAAGCGGCCCGCGACGGCCACAAGCGCGGTTGGACCGGAACGCTCGACAAGCTTGAGCAGTTTTTCGCCTGAACTGATAGCCGGACACCGCGGCGTGCCGGCGCAAACCATGGAAACCACCAAAGGAGTTTGAAATGCAGTATGTCGACGGATTTGTTCTGCCAGTCCCGAAGAAGAACATCAAAGCCTACACGGCCATGGCCAAGCTGGCCTGCAAGGTCTGGCTCGAACACGGTGCGCTCGACTATCGCGAATGCGTCGCCGAAGACGTCAAGCCCGGCAAGCTGACATCGTTCCCGCAGAGCGTGAAACTGAAGACCGGTGAGACCGTAATCTTCTCCTGGATCACCTACAGGTCGCGCAAGCATCGCGACAAGGTGATGGAAAAGGTGATGAAGGATCCCCGGATCACCGCGATGATGGACCCGAAAAAAATGCCGTTCGACACCAAGCGGATGTTTTTCGGCGGCTTCGATACCATCGTCACTGCGTAGAAATGCGTCGATCAACAACGCCTGATCCTGAAGGAGCAAACGGATGCAACCATTCACCACATGCCTCTGGTTCGACGACAAAGCCGAAGAAGCCGTGAAGTTTTACACGTCTATCTTCAAGGATTCGAAGGTCGGTCATGTCGCCCGCTACGGAAAGAACATGCCTGGAAAAGAGGGTTCTGTTGTGACCGTCGAAGTCGAACTTAACGGTCAGAAGTTTATTGCTCTCAACGGCGGGCCGCATTTCAAGCTCACGCCCGCGATCTCCGTCATGGTCAATTGCGAAACCCAGGACGAAATCGATCACTACTGGGAGAAACTTCTGGAGGGCGGCGCTCCGCAACAATGCGGCTGGCTGACGGACAAATTCGGCCTGACATGGCAGATCGTTCCTGCCGAAATCGCGGGTATGTGGAAAAATGGCACGCCTGTGCAAACGCAAAAGATGATGGAAGCCTTGATGAAGATGATCAAGCTCGACATCAAAACCTTGAAACAGGCCTATGATCAGGCGGCCTGACGCAGCCCAGCGCCACGACCTCCCGCGCAGGAATGACGCCAATGTCATTCCGGCGCCCGGAGGCGCAACCAATCTCTACACCCGCGCGTTTCATGCCGCGTGGGCGCAAGCCGAAACCATCTTGATGCAAAGGAGTGCAGCCATGTCGAAAGCAAGCCACACCTTGAAAACAAGCCATACTTTGAAGGAAAGCCATGCCTTCAGCGGCTTTTCAGCCAACGATATCGGGAAGGCAAAAGAATTTTACGGCCGCACGCTGGGACTTGAGGTCTCCGAAGAACACGGATTGCTGAACCTGCATCTCGGCGGCGGCGCCGATGTGCTGATCTATCCGAAAGCCAGCCACACGCCGGCATCCTTCACCGTCCTGAATTTTCCTGTCGACGATGTCGACAACGCAGTGGATGAACTCACCAAGCGCGGCGTGCGCTTCGAGATTTATGACCAGCCGGAAATCAAGACCGATGCGAAAGGCATCTCCCGCAACAACGGCGGCCCCACCATCGCCTGGTTCAAGGACCCCGCAGGCAACATCCTGTCGGTGCTGAACGCCAACGGCAAGATGTAGGCGCGACAACCTCGTTCAAGTGACATAACGCCATCACGGAATCCGATCATGACATCCCACGGTCACTTTCACTGGAACGAACTGATGACGCCCGACGCGGAACGCGCGAAGCAGTTCTATCAAAAGACCGTCGGCTGGACTTTCGAATCGATGCCGATGGAGGATGGCGCAGACTATTGGATCGCCTATGCCAGCGGGGAAATGGTTGCCGGAATTTTTCCGACCAACCGTCCGGCCTTCGAGGGCGTCCCCGAAGGCTGGATGCCGTATCTGGCGGTCGATGACGTCGATGCACGGGTGAAGACGGCCATTGCATCCGGCGCGCAACTGATGCGGCCGATTTTCGATGTTCCGCAGGTCGGTCGCATCGCGATCCTGACCGAGCCCGGCGGCGCCGGTGTCGGATGGATTACGCCGGTCTCCTGACCGGGTTCAGACTGAAATATCGAGATTGCCGCCGACGCCCGGCGCGTTGTTCGCCGCGGGCTGGAGCAGTTGCAGCACCGATTTTTCCGAATCGATATTCTGCTTCATGACGCTGGTTGCGATCTGCTGCTGGGTGTTTGCAGCCTGCATGGCCATCATGCTGCTAACGATGCTCATCACGTCCATGGAAACGCACTCTCCGACTCACGTTGCGTGAACCTAGCCCGGAGACAGTTAACAAATTTTAGCTGGAGCGAATTTTGTGGCGCGCGGGGAAATTACCGCGTCGGGACCGGCTTGTCGCCGCGGTAATCGTAGAAGCCGCGCTGCGACTTGCGGCCGAGCCAGCCGGCTTCGACATACTTCACCAGCAGTGGGCACGGGCGATACTTCGAATCAGCCAGCCCCTCGTGCAGCACCTGCATGATCGACAGACAGGTATCGAGGCCGATGAAATCCGCCAGTTCGAGCGGGCCCATCGGATGGTGCGCGCCGAGTTTCATCGCCGCATCGATGGCTTCGACGTTCCCGACCCCCTCATAGAGCGTGTAGATTGCCTCATTGATCATCGGCAGCAGAATGCGGTTGACGATAAAGGCCGGAAAATCTTCAGAGACGGCAATCTGCTTGCCCATCGCTGTGACAAAGCCACGCGCCGCGTCGAATGTCGCGTCGTCGGTAGCGATGCCCCGGATCAGTTCGGCCAGTTCCATCACCGGAACCGGATTCATGAAATGAATGCCGATGAACTTCTCAGGCCGGTCCGTCGAAGCCGCAAGCCGGGTGATCGAAATTGACGATGTGTTCGACGCGATAATCGCCGAGGGCTTCAGCACCGCGCAGAGATCGTGGAAAATCTTGCGCTTGACCTCTTCCTTTTCAACCGCCGTCTCGATCACGAGATCACAGGCCGCCAGACCGTCCAGGCTGTCGGACGACGTGATGCTGGAAAGCGCCTTCTTGTGCGCGTCTTCGGTGATGGTCCTCTTGGCGACCTGACGCGTCAGGTTGCCGTTGATGGTTGCCATCGCGGACTTCAGGCGATCGGCGGACACATCGTAAAGCACGACGCTGAACCCGGCGAGCGCGGCAACATGCGCGATGCCGTTGCCCATCTGCCCTGACCCAATCACGCCAACGGTTTTGATCGCTGCCATTCGCTTCCGGTCTCTGTGGCTCTCAGTCTCAGGATACGGCGGTCACCTTGCCGCACCCTCTTTAATATTACGTCAAAGCACCGGCCGCGGGTTCAGAATTCCCGGCGGGCCGGTGCGTAACATAACATGGTCCGGGCGCATCGCGCGCCCGGATGTCGCACTTAAAGCGCCGCCGTGAGTTCGGGGACGACCTGATAGAGATCGGCGACAAGGCCGTAATCCGCTACCTGGAAGATCGGCGCGTCTTCATCCTTGTTGATCGCGACGATCACCTTGGAGTCCTTCATGCCGGCCAGATGCTGGATCGCACCGGAGATACCGATGGCGATGTACAACTCCGGCGCGACCACCTTGCCGGTCTGGCCAACCTGCCAGTCGTTCGGCGCATAGCCTGCGTCCACGGCGGCGCGCGAAGCGCCGACACCGGCGCCCAGTTTGTCCGCCAGCGGTTCAATGTACTTCGTGAAGTTCTCGCGGCTCTGCATGGCGCGGCCACCGGAGACGATGATCTTCGCCGAGGTCAGTTCGGGACGGTCGCTCTTGGCGACTTCCTCGCCGACGAAGCTCGACAGCGCCGGATCGGCCGCAGCGGCGGCGTTCTCGACCGATGCGCTGCCGCCATCGCCGACAGCGGCGAACGTCGAGGTGCGCACGGTGATGACTTTCTTGGCGTCCTTGGACTTCACTGTCTGGATCGCATTGCCGGCATAGATCGGCCGCTCGAACGTGTCAGGCGAAACCACCTTGATGATTTCGGAGATCTGCATCACGTCGAGCAGGGCAGCGACGCGCGGCATCACGTTCTTGAAGCGCGAGGTCGCAGGCGCGACGAACGCGTCGTACGATCCGCCCAGCGAAACGATCAGCGCGGCGAGCGGCTCAGCGAGATCGTGTTCGAGGCTTGCATTTTCCGCGAGAAGAACCTTGGTGACGCCGTTGAGCTTGGCGGCAGCTTCGGCGGCGGCCTTGGTGCCTTCACCGCCACCGGCCACCAGAACGTGGACCTCGGCGCCGAGCGCGGCAGCAGCCGTCAGCGCCTTGTTGGTGGAATCCTTCAGGGTGGCGTGGTCGTGTTCAGCAATGAGCAATGTAGCCATCAGATCGCCCCGACTTCCTTGAGTTTCGACACCAGTTCAGCGACGTCCTTGACCTTGACGCCCGCCTTGCGGCCCGGAGGCTCGGTGGTCTTGAGAACTTCGAGACGCGGCGAAAGATCGACGCCGAAGCTGTCGGAGGTCTTTTCGTCGATCGGCTTCTTCTTCGCCTTCATGATGTTGGGAAGGCTCGCATAGCGCGGCTCGTTGAGACGCAGGTCGGTGGTGACGATCGCCGGTCCCTTGACCTTCACCGTCTGGAGGCCGCCGTCGACTTCGCGCGTGACCTTGAAGTCCGATCCATCGACTTCGAGCTTGGAAGCGAACGTCGCCTGCGCCCAGCCGAGCAGCGCGGCCAGCATCTGGCCGGTCTGGTTGCTGTCGTCATCGATCGCCTGCTTGCCGAGAATCACGAGGCCCGGCTTCTCTTCGTCCACGATGGCCTTCAAAATCTTGGCAACGCCAAGCGGCTCGACCGTACCTTCGGCCTTCACCAGGATGCCGCGGTCGGCGCCCATGGCGAGGCCGGTGCGGATGGTCTCCGACGCCTGCGCAGGTCCGATCGACACCACCACGACCTCGGTCGCCTTGCCGGCCTCTTTCAGGCGCAGGGCTTCCTCGACCGCGATTTCGTCGAACGGATTCATCGACATCTTGACGTTGGCGAGTTCAACACCCGTCCCGTCGCTCTTGACGCGAATTTTGACGTTGTAGTCAACGACGCGCTTAACCGGCACCAGAACCTTCATCGGTTCCCCTTCGTCCTGAAATGGTTGATCACATCCACTCTAAAGCGGTTGGCGGCGGAACCTAATGGTCCCGCCAATCCGGGTCAACGCGCGAAAACTAGAAATACAGGAAGGTATACCTAATACGCGGATCACCGGTTTTGACCCGGTACCCAAAGCACATCGCGGGCGCCGTTGTCATTGACCGAGCGGCCAGCCACGAACAGAAAATCCGATAGCCGGTTCAGATACTGCACGGCTGCATCGCTCACCGGCTCGTCCGGCTGGGATGCCAGTTCCACCACCATCCGCTCCGCCCGGCGGCAGACGGTTCTCGCCAGGTGCAGGTGGGCCGCAGCCGCTGTTCCGCCAGGCAAAATGAACGAGTTCAGCGGCGCAAGATCGGCATTGAGCACATCGATGTCCTGCTCAAGACGCTCAACCTGCGTGGCCAGTATTCGCAGCCGTTCCGCCTTGCCCTCCCGCTGCGGCACAGCCAGATCGGCGCCCAGATCGAACAGATCATTCTGCACCCGCCCAAGCATGGCGTCGATTGCCGGGGTCTGCGCCAGTTGAAGACGGGCCACGCCGATCACGGCATTGGTTTCATCGACGGTTCCATAGGCGCTGACGCGAAGATCGTACTTCGGGCGGCGCTCTCCGCTGCCGAGCGCCGTGGTGCCGTCGTCGCCGGTACGCGTGTAAATCCGGTTGAGAATGACCATTCACGTCGATCCGTTGTGGTAGTTGAAACCCGGCCCCGCCTTATCAGTCAACTCTTACCAAGCACCCAAACGGCGAGCATCGCAATCACGATGGCGATGAACTGAAACAGGATGCGCAGCCGCATCAGCTTCTGCGAGGTGTTCGGCGAGCCCCCGCGCATCATGTTGAACAGGCCTAGCATCAGCACGATCGTAACCGCGGCCAATGCGATGGGAAGAGCTATGCTCGAAAGGAACGATGTCATGTGGGGGTACATAACACCGCCGATGGCGGCGCGCTATCACTTGTCAGAAAATGCTGGAGAGAACCTTTTCGTCTCGGCAACCGTACATGACTTTAGGTGCCCGGCGCGGTACATCAGACGTGCGATAAATCAGGGTGAAACGTGAGGCTGATCCGAGACGCTTTCAATATCGCACTCGATGCGTTCTACACATTCCTGGCCGATGACGGCTGGGCGATCGCGAGTCACATCGCCTTGTCGGCGCTGATGGCGCTGTTCCCCTTTTTGATCGTGATTACGTCGCTCGCCGGCTTTTTCGGCTCAAAGGAGCTTGCTGACCGGGCCGCCGAAATGATGCTGGACGCCTGGCCCTCGCAGGTCGCCAACGCGCTGTCCGGCGAAATCCACAATGTGCTGACCCAGTCGCACAGCGGCGTGCTCACCATTGGCGTCGTGCTTGCGCTGTACTTCGCATCCAACGGCGTGGAGAGCCTGCGCGTCGGCCTGAACCGCGCCTACGGCGTGGTCGAGCAGCGGAGTTGGTACTGGCTCCGGCTCGAATCGATCGGCTACACCATGGTCGCCGCAGTCACATCGCTGGCAATGGCATTCCTGATCGTGCTTGGACCGCTCATTCTGGCGACGGCAAGGCGCTATATCCCGCTGCGGGTCGAGCCCAACGAGAACCTTCTCAATATCGTGCGCTACGGCCTCACGATCCTCGCTCTGGTCGCGGCGTTGACCATTCTGCACAAGTGGCTTCCTGCGGGCGCGCGCAAACTGCGCGAGATCATGCCGGGCATCGTGGTTACGATGATCGCTTCGCTTGTGTCCGGCGTGATGTTCGGAAAGTATCTCGAGCGCTTCGCCAGCAATTATGTCACGACCTATGCGGGCCTTGCGTCGGTGATGATCGCGCTGGTGTTTCTGTATTTCATCGCCGCGATTTTCATCTACGGCGGCGAACTCAACGCGTCGATCGTCAAGTGGCAAAAATCTAATGCCGCTTCGCCTGAAGAAGCGCCGTCGCCAGCGCGCGCGGACTGACCGGCTTGGTCAGGAACGCATCCGCGCCTGCGGCGCGCGAGGCTTCTTCATCCTCCGCACGGCCCGACACGCCGATGATGGCGATGCGCCCCCGTGGCCCTTCAAGCGCGCGGACGCGCCGGATCGCTTCAATGCCGTCGATGCCCGGAAGCACCATGTCCATCAGCACAGCATCGTAATCGCCTTGCGCGATCCGCTCCGGGGCCGCCTCGCCGCGCCCGATGAATTCGGTCTGGTGGCCGAGTTCAGTCAGAATGGCGTTGAGCACGACGCGGCCAAACGGATTGTCCTCGATGCTGAGAATGCGAAGACCTTGCGACGGACGCGGCGGCATGTCCGATCCTGGCGCAGGTTGAAGCCCCTCGGCACGTCTCAGCGTGACCGTGAGCACGAACGTCATCCCGCCGCCGCTGCGCTGGGTCGCGGTGATGTCGCCGCCCATCGCGCGGGCGAGTTGCTTAACCGACGACAATCCGAGGCCCGCACCGCCGAAACGCGAGGCGATGCTGACATTGGCCTGCGAGAACGGCTTGAACAGCCGCCTGATCTCCGCGAGCGAAAGCCCGATGCCGCTGTCGGACACCGCAAAGGCGATCCCGAGCTTGTCGCCCGAACCGGCTTTCACTGAGACATCGAGGGCCACCGCACCCTGCTGCGTGAACTTGACAGCGTTGTCGATCAGGTTCTCGAGCGCGGCGCGCAGGCGCACCGGATCGCCGATGAAAAAGGCCGGCAGTTTCGCGTCGATCTCGACCTGCGATCGCAGTCCCTTTGCGGCGGCGCGGCCGGCCAGCGAATCCCCGATCGCCCGTGACAGCGCCTGAAGGTCGAAGAAATCCTGACGCACCGCGAGCCCGGCGGTGTCGTGGCGCGCGGCATCGACAAACAGCGTGGCCAGCGCGGCCAGATGTTCGGCGCCGACCTTGATCGTCTCTATCCAACGCCGCTCCCGCTCGCTGAGTTCGGAGGTCGCCAGCAGCGAACTGATTGCCAGAATGCCGGTCAGCGGCGTGCGGACCTCGTGGGCAAAGGCGGCGAGCGCAGCCTCGACGATACGGGATTCCGAATCCGGCCGTGTAACCCGCCGCTTTGCCGGGGATTTTGCGACGGCCTTTGTCGGAGCAGATTTTTTCGGAGCAGACTTTTTCGGAGCGGCCTTTTTCAAAGAAGCCGCCTTCGCCACACGCGTCTTTTGCGCAGGCGTTTTCGCGCCGCGCTTGACGCGCGGCTTCAGGCTACGCTTGACGCGCGATTTCGCCGCCATGATTCCCCACCCATCCGGCTCACAACATGACATGCCGGAGGCTGCCGAGTCACGCCACGCGGGGTTTAAGACGGGTTAATACCAACAAGACGCCGCACCTCCGCCGGTGTCATCCCGCCAGCCCGCAAGTCCCGGAGCGCCGTGGACCGCGTCGATTTCGACAGTTTCTGTCCGGCGTCGTCCAGCACGAGAGAGTGATGGCGGTAAACCGGCCGCGGCAGCCCGAGCAATTCCTGCAACAGCCGGTGCACACCGGTCGCCCAGAACAGGTCCTGCCCCCGCACCACATCGGTGACGCCCTGCAAGGCGTCATCGACCACTACCGACAGGTGGTAGCTCGTCGGCGTGTCCTTGCGGGCGAGGATCACGTCCCCCCACAGTTCGGGCCGCGCCGGAACATCGCCGGTGTCGCGCTCCGGACCCGCGCCCCGCTCCGACCACGACAGAATGCCGGTGCGTGCGATGGCCGCCGCCATGTCGAGTCGCAGGGCATAGGGCGCGCCGGAGCGCATTTTCTGATCGCGCGCATCGGCAGACAATCGCTTGCCTGTTCCTGGATAAACTGGCGCGCCATCGGGATCGCGCGGCCACGCGCCCGCCCGGTCCTTGGCATCGACCAGCCTGGCGATTTCCGCACGGCTCTCGAACGCGGGATAAATCAGACCATCACGCGCGAGCCGGCCAACGGCGTCGCGAAAGCGAAAGGTGTTCGGATTGCCGCCGCACCGGCTCCTCCCAGGCAATACCGAGCCACGCGAGATCCTCGTAAATCGCCTGCTCGTACTCCGGCCGGCAGCGCGTCGTGTCGATGTCCTCGATGCGCAACAGCATCCGCCCGCCGCTCTGCCGCGCCAGATCGAAATTAAGCAAGGCTGAGCGCGCGTGCCCGAGATGGAGCAATCCATTCGGACTCGGCGCAAACCGGAAAACGGGTGGCGGCATGGTTCGGCCCTGTTCAACGCATGTTGCCGGAGCAATTGCACTCGCGTCCGATTCCCTTCATGCTCGTGATCCGGTTCTGACCTTCGTACTGTATCTTTCGCAAGTACTTTTACGAAGATCAGAACCAAAGGATCACGAGAATTATAGTTTACGAGTGTCCTTTCGTATCCGACGTTTGCTCGATAGGCGCTGCGAGGTAAGGCAAACGTCGGATACGGGACACGCGCAAATCCAATGACAGTCCACCTCAACACGCAAGCGGACCTCGATGACGCTGTCCACGCGCTGGTCCGTATCGATCCCCGGCTCGGCCCCGTCGTTGATGTCGCCGGGATGCCGTCCCTGCGACGGCGCGAGCCCGGATTTGCGGGTCTTGCCGCCATCGTTTGCGGGCAGCAGTTGTCGACCAAGGCCGCCGCCGCGATCTGGGGCCGCGTCAGCACCTCCTTCGATCCGTTTCATCACGATGCGCTGAAAAGCGCGCGCGCGGACCGGCTCGGGCGCCTGGGCTTGTCGGCGGCGAAAATCAAGTCGCTCAAGTTCATCGCGCGCGAACTGAGCGCAGAGCGGCTTAATCTTGAGGTCCTCGCCGAGGAGGACGCGGACGCTGCGCACGCGACGCTGACCAGACTGCATGGCATCGGCCCATGGACCGCCGACATCTATCTTCTCTTTTGCCTCGGTCACGGCGATGCATGGCCGGCGGGCGATCTCGCGATCCAGGAAGCGATGCGGATCGGGCTTGGGCTGAAATCGCGCCCGACAGTGAAAGAGATGCAACCGCTGGCGGAGCTGTGGCGGCCGCTGCGTGGCGCGGCGGCGCATCTGTGGTGGTCGTATTATCACGCGATCAAAAAACGCGAAGGCGTGATCGCAGGAACTGAAAAGATTTCACCGACGAAAGCGCCTGCGAAGAAGCCTGCAAAGGCGAAACCCGCTTCAAACACCAAGCCCGTTTTAAACAAATCCCGCGTCACAAAATCGTCAGCGAAGCCGACCAAGACTACGCTACGAAAGAAAGCAGCGACAAAAGCGGGAGTGCGGAAATGACATCGTCCAGTCAATTCGTCGTAGGGCGCAACGATCTGGCGAAGTGCAGAGTGGTTGAAACGCCGCTGCCGGGCGCGATGCAGTTGCCGGAGGATGGTTTGCTGGTGAAGGTCGAACGCTTCGCATTCACCGCAAACAACATCACCTACGCGATGCTGGGCGACCAGTTGAAATACTGGCATCTGTTTCCCGCGCCGGAGGGATTCGGCAACATTCCGGTGTGGGGTTTCGGGCGGGTCATCGAATCGCGCCACGCCGACATTGCCATCGGCGAAGTGCTGTTCGGCTATCTGCCGATGGCGACGCACTTCGTGATCGAAGCAGCAGACGTGAAGAAGACCGGTTTCCGCGACGCCGCCGCACACCGGCAAAGCGTCTCGCCGGTCTACAATGCGTATTCCCGTGTGACCGGCGATCCGGCATTCGAGGGCCGCAACGGCGACTATCAGGCGCTGCTGCGGCCGTTGTTCATGCTGTCGTTTCTGGTGGACGACTTCCTCGCCGACAAGGATTTTTTCGGCGCAACGAGCGTCATCCTCTCCAGCGCATCGAGCAAGACAGCGTTCGGTCTGGCGTGGTTGCTGCATACCCACCGCAAACCGGTGCGCGTGATCGGCCTGACCTCCGCGGCCAACATGGATTTCGTCGCATCGCTCGGCTGCTACGACGAGGTCGTAACTTACGACAAGATCGAATCGATACCGCCGCAGCCCGTCGCCTTTGTCGACATGGCGGGTCATCCCGAGTTGCGCACGCGGCTGCACAGGCATTTCGGCGACCGGATGGTCTATAGCGGGCGCGTCGGCCTCACCCATCAGGACGCCGCGCCGGACGACGACTCACTGCCCGGTGCCAGGCCGACATGGTTCTTCGCGCCGGACCAGATCCGCAAGCGAGCCAAGGAATGGGGACCGGGCGGAATCGACCAGCGATTCGGCGCGGTCTGGTCGGGTTTCACCACGGCGATGGGACCCAAACTTGATGTGGTGGAAAGCCGGGGTTCCGATGCGGTCCAGCGGATTTACCTGGACACGCTGAAAGGCCGCGTAAAACCGGCACAAGCCCACATGCTGTCGATGGCCGATTGAGGCGCAAGGTGACAGGCAGGTGATCCGAAACGCTCTTCACAATCCCGTCACGCTGCCTGTAGTATGTCATCCCAAGCTGCTTCGCAGCCAATTGGGGTTGGGGCCAGGAGCGTTACTTGAACGCACATGTGTCACAAGGCGGTTGGCCGGTACTCGTGCTGAATGCGGACTTCCGGCCGCTGAGCTATTATCCGCTGTCGCTCTGGTCCTGGCAGGATGCTGTCAAGGCCGTGTTCCTCGACCGCGTCAATATCGTTGCGAACTACGATCACGCGGTTCACAGCCCGACCTTCGAGATGCAACTGCCGAGCGTGGTCTCGCTCAAGTCATTCGTGAAACCAACGACGCATCCGGCTTTCACCCGGTTCAACGTCTTCCTGCGCGATCGCTTCTCCTGCCAGTACTGCACATCACAGGACGACCTGACCTTCGATCACATCATCCCGCGCTCGCGCGGCGGCCAGACCACGTGGGAAAACGTGGTCGCCGCATGCTCGCCTTGCAACCTGCGCAAGGGCAACATGACGATGGCCCAGGCGAAGATGCATCCGCGCCAGATGCCGTTCGCGCCGACAGTCCACCAGCTTCACCGCAACGGACGATTGTTCCCGCCGAACTACCTGCACGAAAGCTGGCTCGACTATCTCTACTGGGACACCGAACTCGATCCGTAAGCGCCGCCGTCTCAGGCACTCTGCTCAAACGGATAGTCCGTATATCCCGCCTCGGCACCGCCATAGAAAGTCGCCCTGTTGTAGGGCGTGAGCGGCGACTTGCGCTGGAGACGAAGCGGCAGATCCGGATTCGAAATAAAGTGGCGGCCGAACGCGATCGCGTCCGCCTTGCCTGACGCGACGGCATTTTCGGCGGTCTCTCCCGTGAAGCCGCCCGCCGTGATCAACACGCCGGGCCACAGCGGCCTGAACAACTCCATCGCCGACGGCACGTTCTGATGATTGACCTCGGCACGGCCAGCGCCGCTGCTGCGCGGTTCGATGAAATGCAGATAGGCAAGACCGCGCGTGCTCAGCATTTTGACGACATGACTGTAGAGCGACATCGGATCGGCTTCACCGGTGTCGTTGGCGACACCATACGGCGACAGACGCACGGCCACTCGATCGGCACCCCAGACACCAATGGCTGCATCGGTGACTTCGGCCAGCAGGCGCGCGCGGTTCTCGATCGATCCGCCGTACCGATCTGTTCGCTGGTTGATGCGCGACTGCAGAAACTGCTCGAGCAGGTAGCCGTTGGCGCCATGGATCTCGACGCCGTCAAATCCGGCTTCCAGCGCGTTCCGCGCGCCCTCCCGGAAACTTTCAACGATGCCTGCGATTTCGCCGATCTCGAGCGCCCGTGGTGTCTCGTAAGGCACCTGCTTTCCATCGGCCGTCATGGCGCTGAAATTGCCGGAGATGGGAACGGCGGACGGCGCGACCGGCAAAGCCCCGCCGGGCTGGAACGAGGAGTGCGAAACACGCCCGACGTGCCAGAGCTGCAGGAAAATGATGCCGCCCTTGGCGTGAACCGCGTCGGTGATTTCGCGCCATCCTGCAATCTGCTCGCGCGAATAGATGCCGGGAGTTCTCGGATTGCCCCGTCCGGTCTGGGTAACGGGTGACGCTTCGGCGATGATCAACCCGCCCTGACTGGCGCGCTGCGCGTAGTATTCCAGGTTCAACGGATGCGGCGCATTGTCTCCCTGCGCAGCACGCATCCGCGTCAATGGCGCCATCGCGACGCGATGGCTGAGCTGATACGGCCCGACTTTCAGCGGAGAGAAAAGCGAAGGTGCAGTCACGTAAAGCCTCCTGTTTCGGCATCAAGGACATGCTGCGTACCACAGCGTGTCCGTTTTCCCCCTGTTCGCGAACCAAATCGCGCGCATGGCAGGTCCACGCAAAAGATTCACCGCAATAACAATGTGGCCGCGAGCGGCACCAGCAGCGACGTCACCAGCGCATTCAATCCCATCGCGATGCCCGCGAACACGCCCGCCACTTCATCGACCTGAAACGCACGCGCCGTGCCGATGCCGTGCGATGCGAGCCCGGCCGCAAAACCTCGCGCGCGAAAATCCGTGATGCCAAGCCGGTTCATCGTCGGCGTGACCACGATGGCTCCCATGATACCGGTGAGCACCGTCGCGATCACAGTGATGGCCGGATTGGCGCCGAGCGTTTCGCTGATGCCCATGGCCACGCCTGCCGTGACGGATTTCGGAGCCAGCGCCAGCACGATGTCGCGCGGAAGGCCGGCCGCTTCCGCGAAAAGCACAACGGAGACGATTGCCGTCGCCGAACCGACCAGCAAAGCCGCCAGCATCGGCAGGATCGCGGCAGCGACCAGTTTGCGATTCTCATAGAGCGGCACCGCGAGCGCAACCGTCGCGGGGCCAAGCAGGAAATGCACGAACTGGGCACCGCTGAAATACGTCGTGTAGCTGGTGCCGGTGACGTACAGGAACACACCGATGACCCAGATCGAATGCAGCACCGGGTTCATCAGGGGATTGCGATGCATCGCAAGCGACACGGCGTCGGCCACCGCATAGACGGCCAGTGTAACCGTCAGCCAGAGCAGCGGCGTTTGCGACAGATAGACCCACAGCGAGAATGGATTGTCCGTCATGGCAACTGACGCCTCCGCACCATGAGGCGGTTGATGACCAAAAACGTCCCGGCGGTCACCAGCAACGTCACCACCACCGACGCCGCGAGAACCAGCGCGATGGCGACGCCGCGTTGCGCGAGCAGATCGAGATTCTGGACCACGCCGACACCCGCCGGCACGAACAAAAGCGACAGATGCGCCAACATGCCCTTTGCCGTGCCTTCCACGGCATTGTCGCGCAACGGCCCGCGCGCCAAACCCGTGAAGCGATCACGCAGGATCATGAGCGCAAACAGAAGCGCGAGACCGATTACCGGCCCCGGCAGCGGCAACCGCAGACCCCGGACGATGACCTCGCCGATCAACTGACAAATCAGGATGACACTCAGGCTGGCGATCATGACGGCTCCGAAGCAGGTTCTCGCCGCATATCACGCAAGCCGGCGAGGCGCTGTCAATCGGGACAGATACGCCGCGTCATTGCTGCGAACGCCGATATAAATCCGCGATGTTTTTCCAGATGGTATCCTTAAGCTGGTTCGCGGCCGGCCCCTCCAGGATAACCGGCGGCTCGGCACGCTTGATGCAACCTTCGACCAGCCGCATTACCCACACTTCGCCATCGGTGTAATAGAGATCGCCTTCGCCGTTGCGTCCACGCAGCGTCGGCCCGACCCCGGCCACGGTGTAACGCGCCGCGATCATCCCGGCGGCCTGCAAATCGGTTTCGACCAGCTGCCGCTCGGCATCGACATCCGGTGCGATGTGATGCGTGACCGCGCCGGTGTAGCGACTGAATCCGACGCTGCGGTCGAACGTCACCGCGCCGAGCCAGACCGGCCGCCCTTCTTCGCCATCCTTCAGCACCATCCACAACCGGATGTGATGCCGCTGGTCGGCGCTCTTGCCGACCGGCTTCTCGAAAGCAAGATCTTCCCGGCGGTCGGCGTAGAACAGCGGACTGACCGGCGCGTTGGCATAGGGCCGGTCGAGCAGCACGCTGCCCGATATTTCCAGTGAGGAGCGCCATGTGATCGGATCGGCGGGAACCCATCCCGCCTCGCGCATGGCGCAAAGAACGTCGTTCGACGATCCGACCAATCCGACATTGATCGGATCGGCGGGAATACCCTGCGCGGTGGCCGTCACCATCGGCAGGCCGTCGAGCTTTTTCTGGTGCTCGTAGTGCTTCCAGAATGACGGCAGCAGCAGATAGGCGATCGCGCCATAGACGGCGAGAATGACGGTAAGCGCGACGAACACCCGCTTCATGGCGTGCGCAGACTATCGTTACGCTGAACCGGCCGGGCTTCACGCGTCCGGCTGATTCGCTGATGATCTGCCAAGGTCAGCCTTTCAGGCGCTTGGTACATTCACTGTAATAGCCGCCGCCTTTCTGGATCCATTTCAAACCGCCATTGGCATTGGTGGCCTTGTTGGCATTGTACTGATCGACGCAGGTGTGCATGCGCGCCTTTCCGGCGGTCTCTTTCGAATACTTCGGTGCAACGGCGGTCGGAAACACCGCAGCGCTTGCGGCTGCTGGTGTAGCGGCCGGCTTCGGCGCTTCAGCGGCCTTCGGTGCTGCCTTTGGTGTTTCCTTGGGCGCAGCAGCTGCCTTCGGTGCCTCCTTGGGCGCGGCGGCCGTCGTCGCCGCCGGCTTCGCATCGGCACCGCATTGGGCCTTCCGGAAGTCATTCCATTTCTGATCGCCCAGCGTGCCTGCGGTCTTCGCGGCCTGATACTTGGCGCTGCACTCCTGAGCGGTCAGGGCCTGCGCCGGCGCCGCGGCGAAACCTGCCACTCCGGTCAGCAGTGCCGCGCAAAATAGATTGGCTCTGATTGTCATCGAACTCTCCTGAAAAGGGATATCGAAAGCAGCACATCCTAGCCGACGCCGACCCGCATTCAACGCGCCGCCGCCCGTGCCGGCAAAAAATAATGGGCCCTTTCGCGCTGCGGCGTTCATGAACCGAAAGCCCGCAAGACGCACCGGATCGCCGGCCGCAAGCGTTCCCGGCGCCGGATTTACCTCCAATTTTCACCCCAGCTACGCATCGACAATGGACGAGCCATGCCGATGCCTCGTTTGCGGCGCGTCACGGGATTTGTGATAATGACGGTCTCGTTCATCACACCCAGCCCTCATGAAGCCTGCCGTTCAGACGCTGCTGCGAGCTTTTCGCCACGTCCCCTCGCGCGATATCCTGCACACGCTCGAAACGCTCCTGATCGGTCTGGCCGGGGGCACGTTCTTTCAATGGCTGGAGCTGCCCGGCGGGTTGATCTCGGGGGCGATGATCGCCGTCGGCGCCGCCGCGATTGCGGGGCGCCCGATGGGCCTGCCGCCGCTCATGGCGCACATCATTCTGATGACGCTGGGCCTGTCGCTCGGCTCGATGGTCTCGCCGCAGATGCTGACCAACATGGCTGCCTATCCTGTCAGCATCGCGATCCTTGCAGCGTCGACCTTCGCCGCCACGCTCGGCAGCAGCTTCTATCTCCAGCATGTCCACAAATGGGACCGCACGTCCGCGCTGCTCGCGGGCAGTCCCGGCGCGCTGTCGCAAATCATCATGCTCGCCAACGAACGGCGCGCCGACGTCGCCGGCATCGCGGTGGTGCAGACCATGCGGGTGATTGTCCTGACCGCCGCACTGCCGCTGATCCTCGCCGCATCCGGACTGGCGCAGCATGGCGGTTCCGCGATGCATGCCCCCCCGGCGACGCCGCTCGCGCTTGCCATCCTTGCCGCGGTGTGCGTGGCGACATCGCTGCTGCTGCGTCTGCTGAAATTCCCGGCGAGCTGGATGTTCGGCGCGATGCTCGGCTCCAGCGTGCTTCACGGCACCGGATCGATCGAGGGCGGCTTGCCGGGCTGGGCCTATGCCGCAGCACTGATCGGCATCGGCGCGCTGATCGGCACGCGGTTCGCGCGAATCTCGGCGCGCACACTGCTCAGCCATATGGCCGCGGCGATCGGCTCGTTCACGGTGGCCATCGTCATTTCAGCGATCTTCGTCGCGATTGTCGCCCTGACGACCCATGCGAAATTCGGCGATATCGTCGTCGCCTTCGCGCCTGGCGCCATGGATGCGATGCTGGCGTTGGCGCTGACGCTGCACATCGATCCGATTTTCGTCGGTGCGCATCACCTGTCGCGGTTCGTCTTCGTCTCGATTGCGACGCCGGGCATCGTCCATTTGTTCGGACGCCCGCAGGTCGATGCCGACGACTAGCGGTCAGGCCGGTTCATCGATTTGCCGATGCCCCACAAGGCAAGCGCGGCCAGGGCGAAAGAGATCAGCGCATTGTAGCCCGCGAGCGACAATCCGAGAAAACGCCACTGCACTTCGTCGCAGCGGATCACCTTTACCTTGTTGAGACCGTCCAGCAGATTGCCGCCACTGCCAAGATCGGTGATCGGCCCGCTGCAATCGGTTGGGCCTTGCCAGAACCCCCATTCAACGCCGGCGTGGTAGGCGCCGAGGCCGGCATTGGCGAGCCACATGACCGCCAGGGCTCCGAGGCCCGCAATCAGAATCGCCCGCGAGACGTTGCGGGCGGCTCCATACGCGATCAGCGCCGCCAGCGGAATCGCCAGATAATAGGCGTAGCGCTGCTCGAGGCACAGCGGACAGGGCCGGATATCAAGCACCAGTTGAAAGAACCATGCGCCCGCAAGGACGTCGGTCGCTATGAAAGCGATGGCCACTCCAGCAACAAAAACCGGATCCCTCGAACGCCCCATATATCCCGGCTTGAAGGTCGCGTCGCTCGCCACGTGGAATCTCCTGTTCGGAGCGTCCTAACTCGCCCACCGGCCGCTGTCGACGCTCATTCCATCACAGGCGGTTGACCGCATCCGCGCGCGAGCTATATTCCGCCCGCTTCACGACCCTGCCCTTGGGCACCGGTCCTGTTGGCCCCTGTGGCGGAATTGGTAGACGCGCTCGACTCAAAATCGAGTTCCGCAAGGAGTGCTGGTTCGATTCCGGCCAGGGGCACCAAGACTTTATCTAAAGTCCGACCCATCGGCGAACGATTCCGGTGATGTTATGCTTCTACTGACTGCGCGAACGCGAAGAACCATCGATATCAAAAGACGTCACGCTTGAGGGCCAACTTCAGCGTCAATACTGGAATGACAGCGCATGCAACACCAAGCTAACTCGCAGCCGGCAGCGAGCGCGGACCGGCCTCTCGCCCCCGAAGCCGCATTGCTCCAGGGATTGTACAAGGTGGAATTTGAGACCCCGCGGGGCAAAGCCTTGGGTGTGATCAATGCGGAGAACGGAAAGCTCCGGGGCGGGAGTTCTGCATTCGCCTATATCGGAACCTACACCCAGAACGGTCAGTCATTTGCCGGGAGCGTTTCCAGCGTTCGGCATACGCCCGATTCCGATCACCCCTCGGTGTTCGGATTCGACGAGGTCATGATCAATTTCAACGGAACCGTCAAAGGGGGCTTTGCGATCTGCGAAGGCACCGCAGCGGAATTTCCGAGCCTGGCATTCAAGGCCGTGCTGACGCGGGTCGCCGATTAGTCCGAAATTGGTCGCATCGCCTGCCGGCTCTGCTCAGCGCGGCTCGACCACCAGACACTGAATGGCCCGGCCGAAATATCCCTGAACATCGCCGAGCCGCGAGACCGCAAGGCCGGCGCCGTCAACGCCCAGTGTCATTTCGGAATTGAGCAAGATCCAGTCGCCCACCGGCGGCCGCGCGAACGTCACCGTGAGGTCGGCATTGATGAAACTCCAGCGACTGAAATCCAGCACCGCCGAAACTCCGTTGGAGCAATCCGCCGCCAGCGCGGCCTTCATCGCCTGTGAAATCGGCGCTCCCTCGACGATCGGACGATCGGCGCGAAACCATATCGCTGCCGAGCCCAGCTTGAGGAAACCGCCCTTGACGGCGCGCAGCGACACCCCGCCCAAAAAGCTGCTGGAATTTTGCGGCTCGGCACGACCGGCCTCCGGACCCGGAACGTCAATCGGCATCTCCGGGACGACATCCTGAGGCAGCGTCACCGCCTGCGTTCTAACCTTGAGAACGGTGGCGCGCACCACTTCAACGCCGTTTGCCAGAAGACGGACCGCGCAGAGCTGGATCTTGCGACCCTCGCGCACCACCTCGGTCTCGATGGTGAGCGGCGCCACCGGCACCGGACGCATCAGATCGACCGTCAGCCGCGCGACATGCATCGGCTGAGGCGATGGAATGCGTTCGGCGGCCCACACGATCAGGGATGACGGCGCACCGCCATGCTGCATGCTGGGGTCCCATGGACCCGCGGCATGTTCGCTCGTGACCACACGATTGCCTTCAACGCGAAAGACAGCTTCCATGATGTGCTTCGTCTAGAGCGGCGCGTCGGCGGCGGCCTCGTATTCTTTCTTGAAGCGCGCCACAAGTTCTGCGACCGGCAGCACCTTGTCGACGCTTCCGATGCCCTGTCCGCTGCCCCAGATTTCCTTCCATGCCTTCGGCTTGTTGCGTTCGCCGCTGGCGTCGGTGCCGAAATTCATCTTCGACGGATCGGACACCGGCAGATTTTCCGGGTCCATGCCGGCCGCCACGATCGACGGCTTGAGATAATTGCCGTGCACGCCGGTGAACAGGTTCGAATAAACGATGTCATCGGCCGAGGATGCCGCGATCATGCCCTTATAGTTCTCGGGCGCATTGGCTTCCTGCGTGGCGATGAACGCCGAACCGATATAGGCGAAGTCAGCACCCAGCACGCGCGCCGCGCGGATGGCGCGGCCATGGCCGATCGCGCCGGACAAAGCGATGGGGCCATCGAACCATCGGCGGGTCTCCGCCACGAATGCGAACGGCGAGATCGCGCCGGCATGGCCGCCCGCGCCGGCGGCCACCAGTACGAGGCCGTCCGCGCCCTTCTCGACAGCCTTGTGCGCGAACTTCTGGTTGATGACGTCGTGAAACGTGATGCCACCCCAGGCATGCACGGCCTGGTTCAATTCCTCACGCGCGCCGAGCGACGTAATCACCATCGGCACTTTGTGCTTCTCGCAGACCGCGAGGTCCTGATCGAGACGGTTGTTGGATTTGTGCACGATCTGGTTGACCGCGAATGGCGCCGAGAGGCGATCGGGATGCGCCTTGTCATGCGCCGCGAGTTCTTCCTTGATGCGGTGCAGCCATTCATCCAGCATCGCGGCGGGGCGCGCATTCAGCGCCGGAAACGAACCGACGATTCCCGCCTTGCACTGGGCGATGACAAGATCCGGTCCCGACACAATGAACAACGGCGACCCGATCGCCGGAATTGAAAGACGACCCTTGAACAAGGCAGGCATCGACATCAGAAAATCCTCTTCCCCAAGACTGAAACCAGCACCGAACACGCGCGCGTCAGCGCTGCGGCAAATGTGCCACGGTCTTAGGGGGTACAGCCATTTCTTGAAAGAGGCTTGTGTTTACTGGCAAACGGCCCGGGTGACGAAATTTTCTGTCCGGCACGCGCCCTGGCCGGAAAAATAGGCTTTTGCCGAGCACTTCTGAGCGGATTCGATATCGACGCTGTTGCCGCCGGCGTAGCCTTTCTCCTTGCAGAGCTGCTCTGCTGCAAGTTTGCAATCCGGCGCGCCGTTGGCCGCCGCGGGGCAAAGCGTACGACCGCTGGCCATCGACTGGCCCGACAGGGGCGCGATCCGCTTCAGGCTGTCCGTCGCATCCTTGGCACCGGAGTTCAGCCCGTCGAGCGCCTGCCCTGGACTGGGCAATGTGGATCTGAGACCCGACGCGGAATCCTTCAACAGCTTGCCGATTTCCTCAACCAGTCCCGGATTGCTGGCCGGTGGAGCGGTCTCAGGCGGTGGCGGAGCAGCTTGCTGCGATGGCGCGGCCTGAGGCTGCGGCTTGGCCTGTTGCGACCACGCAGTCGCCGTTCCCCAAAGGATCGTGAGGACGGCAACCATCAGGACCATGCGTCCTCGCACGTCCACGAACAGATCGCTGGTGTGATCGGACATGACTTCAGAGTATCCCGCTGCCGCGGCCGGGAAAAGGCTTATGTCCGGCGCGGTTTCGCCATGCGAACGCGCCGCCGATCAAAACAACCGGAAAGCGATGATGAAACCGAGCACCAGCGTGGCGGTGGCAATGATCACCCAGAGGCCTAGACGTTTCTCGATGGCTTCACGAATCCACGTGCCGTAGCGGTTGAGCAAAATCGCGACGATGAAAAATCGTCCGCCGCGCGCGATGATCGAAAACACCACGAACAGCAGCAGATTGTAGTTGGCGAACCCGGACGTGATCGTCACCAGTTTGTAGGGGATCGGCGTGAGGCCCTTCAGCAGGATGATCCACGCGCCGTATTCGGCGTAGGACGCGCGGAACGCCTCCACCTTGTCGCCGTACCCGTAGAGATTGATCAGCCACTGTCCGACGGAATCATAAAGCAGCGCGCCGATGGCGTAGCCGACAACACCGCCCGCAACAGACGTGACGGTGCAGACCAGCGCATAGAGCCACGCCTTCTGCGGCCGCGCCAGCGACATCGGGATCAGCATGACGTCCGGCGGAATCGGAAAAAACGAGCTTTCAGCGAACGACACCGCCCCCATCAGCCAGAGGGCATAAGGCTTGTCGGCGGCGGCGATGCACCAGTCATACATTCGTCTCAGCATGGCGCGATGAACCACCGTCCGGGCAATTTGTCCATGTGTGGGAACGTGTAATTTAGCCGCTGATTAGCGGCGCTTTTTCAGCCGGCCGCTCTGGAGCGCGACAATAGGTCGCCGCGCCACGCTGTCGGTGGCCGATGGTGGCGCAATCTTGGCCGCAGTCTTCGCAGCCCCGCTGGATTCAGCAGGAACCGGCGTCGATGTATGCGGCTTGTCGGCGGACACTTTCGGCAGTTTCTCGGCGATGCCCTGTGCCCGTTCGCGGCGATCCATTTCGGCCCAGACATCTTCCGGACGAACGCCAGCCGCCACCCAGAGAACCGACAAGTTGTAGAGCAGATCGGCGCTTTCCCGGACCACCGCATCGGAGTCGCCGTTGACCGCATCGATCACGACCTCGATGGCTTCTTCAGCGAGTTTCTTGGCCATTTTCGCCGGCCCGCGTCGAAACAGCCGTGCCGTCCGCGACGTCGCCGGATCGAGATCCTTGGCCGCAATAACCGCGTGATAAAGCCGTTCCAGCGAATCACTCATAAGTCGAACCTAGATCAAATCCGTCGCCAGCGTGTTAACGGCCACCGCAAATGGCTGTAAATGCTCCAAAAAAGCAAGTCGCCGGGATTGCTCCCGGCGACCATCCCTCAAGGTTTCCTGACCGATCAATAATAGCCGCCGTAGTAGGCCGGCCCACCGTAATAGGGGCGGCCGTAATACGGGCCACCGCCGTAATAGTAGTTATTGCGGTAGTAATCGCGGCGGCGCTGCTCGGCGACGATGGCACCCATGGTACCCAGCGCCATACCCATGAAAGCGAGGCCAGCGGCATTGTTACGATAGCCGCGGCGCACGGCGCGACGACGCGCCCGTGAACTGAAATCGGTCGCTTCGCTGGCGTTCGCAGGTTCGGCAGAGGTGGTTTTGGCGACCGGCGCAGCAGCCAGCGGCTCTGCCTGAGCGGCCATCGGCGGAACGGCCACGGTCAAGACCAGCGCAGCAGCCGTCGCCAGAACCACGGCTCGGGTGAAAGGCGAAGGCGAAGTCTTACGAATAAGCATTTTTACGTCCTCACGGATGTTCTCTGGCCTGATCAGGCCATTTGGGGGATAACCCTAATCATTACATTAGGTTCCTGAATCCGAATGCAAGCTGAACGACAAAGGGCGAAATTGCGACAAACTCCGCTCCATAAGGCCAAAAGGTGACGGGCGCGGTGTTGTGTGCTTGTCATCATACCAACACAGCGGATGCTCAATAAACCGCCTTAACAAGACCAAGTGCCGCGCATGCCCAACAGCCCGCATCGCCTCCTCCACAAAACGCTGCTGTCGCTGGCGCTGATGGCGTGCGTCTGCTTCAGCGCCACGCCGGGGACCGCCGCGTCGGCTCTGCATTTTTCTTTCGACCGTGCGATCGACGGCGCGGCGGCTCCGTTCGTGCTGGCGTCCACTCGAGGCCTGTTTCGCGCTGAAGATCTCACTGTCACCACCGGTCAGGCGACCGGATCGCCCGACGCCATCGCGCGCGTGGCATCGGGCAGCAGCGACATGGCGCTCGCCGACATCAATGCGCTCATTCGCTACCGCGATAAGGAAGGCGCCGCGCCGGTCAAGGCTGTGTTCGTGCTCTACAACACCGCGCCCTACGCGATCATCGCGCGCAAGAGCCGCGGCATCGCAACCATGTCGGATATCGAAGGCAAGACCATCGGCATCGTCGATGGCGATCTCGCCGCGCGGCTATGGCCGGCGATCGCGCGCCTGAACAACATCAAGCGCGACAAGATCAAGACCGAGAAAATCAGCGCCGCGGTGCGCGAGCCGATGCTCTCGGCCGGTCAGCTCGATGCCGTCACCGGCTTTTCGTTTCTGTCGGCGATCAACCTGCGTAACCGCGGCGTTCCCGCAAACGACCTGGCGGTGCTTCGCTTCGCCGACTACGGCAGTGAGGTCTACGGACACGCGCTGATCGTCAATCCGAAATTCGCGGCCGCCAATCCGGACGCCGTGAAAGCCTTCGTGCGCGCGACGATCGCGGGCATCCGGCTCTCGATCAAGGACCCGGCACGCGCGATTGACGATGTGCTCCTGCAGATGAGCGGCGGCTCGCGCGACGCCGAACTCGAGCGGCTGCGCGCCGTGCTCCACGACAACATCGTCACCGGCGAGGTCAAGCGCAACGGTTTCGGCGGGATCGACGCCAGCCGCTTCGATACCGGCATCGGCCAGATCGCCGACGATTTTGAATTCCGCAAGCGGCCCTCAGTGGGCGACATTTTCGACGACAGCTTCTTGCCGCCGCTAAGCGCGCGCAGGATTAACTAGGCCGCCTAACTTTTGAGCCGCGCATAACAAAGCCGGTTCTCGGGTGCGCGGACAGTCGCCCTGCCCGGCATAAAGTTGACCGGGCGATGCAGCCCTGCCATCATGAACAGCTTACGCGCTAGCGCCACCTGATATCGGGAGGACGCAATGGGCGACAGACCTTTTCCGGGAATGGTTGTGCCCTTCGTTCCGGCCGTCGGCTGGATTCGCGCCTACAAGGCTAAGGCATTCCCAAGAGACCTTGTCGCCGGCCTGTCGCTTGCGGCATTCGTGATTCCGGAATCGCTTGCCTATGCGTCACTTGCGCAGTTGCCGCCGGTCACCGGCCTTTACTGCTATCTCGTTGCAGGAATCGCTTATGCGTTATTCGGAACGAGCCGCCAGCTTGCGGTGGGGCCGACATCCGCACTGGCGATAACCGTCGCGACGAGTGTCGTCGTGATGGCCGACGGCGATCCGTCGCGGGCCCTTGCGCTCGCGTCAGTTTTGGCGCTGATCGTCGGAACGGTCTGCATCGCCGGCCGGTTCATCGGCCTCGCCAACGTCGCGTACTTCATCTCGGATGCGATCCTGATCGGCTTCAAAACGGGAGCCGCAATCTACATCGCATCGACGCAACTCCCCAAACTGTTCGGGATCGAGGGCATCACCGGCAACGTGTTTGAGCGTTTGGGCCACGTCGTGATGTCGCTCCATGAGACCCACGTTTTCTCGCTCGCTGTCGGCCTCGCGGCAATCGCTCTGTTCGTGACATTCGGGCGGGTTTTTCCAGGCCGCCCGACGACATTGTTTGTCGTCGTCGCGGCCATCGCGATGATGAGCGTGTTCGGATTGGCCGAGACCGGGATCAAGATCGTCAGCGATATCCCCGCCGGACTTCCGGCAATCAGCCTGCCGACTGTGCATCTGTCCGATATTTCCGCCCTGGTGCCGATAGCACTCGCCTGCGTGCTGCTGGCCTACGGAGAGACGATTTCCGTTGCCCGGAGTTTTGCGCAAAAGCACGGCTACGACATCAGCCCCGAGCAGGAGCTCACGGCCCTCGGCGCCGCAAACGTTGCGACAGGATTGGCTCAAGGATTTCCCGTCGCAGGCGGGATGTCGCAGACCGCCGTCAACGACATGGGCGGGGCATCCTCTCCCTTCTCGCTGCTGGTGACCTCGGGCGCCATCGCTCTGACGCTGGTGTTCTTTACGAAGTTCTTTCACAACCTGCCCGAGCCCGTGCTGGCGGCCGTCGTGCTGATGGCGGCATCGCACATGGTGCGTTTGGATGATCTGCGCCAGTTGCGTTTTTCATCCCGCGGCGAGTTTCGCATTTCGCTGGTCGCGCTGTTCGGCGTCCTGTTTTTTGGGCTGCTCAACGGCTTGCTGCTGGCTGCGGCCGGGTCGCTGATCATGGTCATTGCCTACGCATCGCGCCCGCCTGTGGTGGTTCTCGGGCGCGATCCGGTCGCGGGGCATTTCGTGAGCCGGGTCAGGTATCCCGAAGCCACCGAAACACCGGGGGCGCTCGTGATACGCAGCGCGGGCGCGTGGTTCTATTTCAACGCGGACCATATCCGCCGCCAGATCTTCGATTTGCTGAATCAGGCAACCTCGGGGACCAAGACCGTCGTCGTTGATTTCTCGCTGGTGCCGGCCGTCGACGTCACGGCAGGGGTGGTGTTGCGCGGGCTGGCACGGTCACTCAAGGCGCGCGGCATCGTGGTCGTAGTTGCAGGGCTGCGCGACGACGTTCGAGAAAATCTGATGGCTGTCGGGGCCGAACAGGATCTTGGGCCAATCCAAGCTCACCGCACAATCGAAGATTGCCTGCGCCACGGGACTGAATCGCCGACTCTGATGAAGAGCCCGGGATAACGAACGTACTGCATGCAGGACCTCCGTCCTGCTCCTCAAACAAAGGGAGTGAGACATGTCACAATCCAGTATCCAACAGCGCAGCTCGGACTCCGCACAAGAACTCGGAGACGAGTCCTTCATGTCGGCCAGTGAGTTGCGCAAATACATGGTGGAAACCGTGACGGCCAAGGCATCGAAAGACTCCGGCTCCGGTGCCGAGAAGGCTCGTCAGGATCTCATCAGATCGCTGATGCAACCCGTCCCGGTCACGCCCGAAAAGATCGCCGAGGTAAAGAGACGGGTGCTCGGCCAGCTGCGAACCGCTGCCGCGAAGGGCGACAAGGAAGCACTGGTCATGCGCTTCCCCAATGCGTTGTGCACGGACAAAGGGCGCGCACTCAACAATATGGAAAAAGACTGGCCGGACACCCTGATCGGAAGGCCTCTGCAAGCCTTCGAGTTCTGGCGCGACCACCTGCAACCTCAGGGTTATGGCCTGAAGGCAATGATCCTGGACTGGCCGGAGGGCTTTCCGGGAGATGTCGGGCTTTTCCTGACCTGGGGTGACGCGAAGCGATGACAGCCAGTTGGGGAGATTGAAATATGAAGCAGGCAGCCAAAAAGAACCGCGGCACCGACGTTCCGAAGCTCAAGCGCAAGGACTATGAACAGAAGTTGCGCAAGCTGCACATTGAACTCGTCAGGCTTCAGGAATGGGTGAAGCGCGAGGGCAAAAAGGTATGCGTGATCTTCGAAGGGCGGGACGGCGCCGGGAAAGGCGGTGTCATCAAGGCTATCACCGAAAGAGTCAGCCCGCGCGTTTTCCGCGTCGTCGCCCTCGCCGCTCCGACGGAACGCGAGAAGTCGCAAATGTATATTCAGCGATACATGGAGCACTTTCCAGCGGGCGGCGAGATCGTGATCTTCGACCGCAGCTGGTACAATCGCGCCGGGGTCGAACGGGTCATGGGCTTTTGCACGGAAGATCAGGTCAAGCGCTTCCTGAACGTGGCGCCTCTGGTCGAAAGGGCCATGGTCGAATCCGGAATTGTCGTTCTCAAGTACTGGCTCGAGGTAAGTCCGGAGGAGCAAACCAACCGGCTCGCCGCGAGAATCGACGACGGGCGAAAGATCTGGAAGCTGTCCCAGATGGACCTTGATTCCTATACGCGATGGGACGACTACACGCGGGCGCGTGACGGCATGTTCAAGGCGACGAACTCCGCGTGGGCGCCCTGGTATGTCGCTCGATCCGACAACAAAAGGCAGGCGCGGCTAAACATCATCACGCACCTGCTCTCGAGTATCCCTTACAAGAAGGTGCCCCGAGGGAATGTCAGCTTGCCGAAGCGCAAAATTGCCCGCAGCAGGCCGCTTGGCGGCTCGCTAAAAATCGTTCCGGAAGCAGGTTGATGCAAGCGCCCCCGCACGACGAGGAGAATAAGACCTGAAACGGACTCCCGCAGGCAACAGGCGCCCGGAGCGTACGCGCACCGACGGACCCGCAGAATCAATGAGGTGCATAACACCGACGCTTGCTTCATTCCCGCACTGTATTCGCCGGTCATCCCCGGCTAGAATGACGGCCTTTCGTTGATGTCAGACCTGCAAGGCTTTCCCTTTGATCCGTCTTTATGTTCGCGTTCTAGAACTGCTCGGCAAGGAAGCCCGGCTCGGCTGGTTCCTCGCCGCGGCCAACCTGCTGCTCGCGGTGGCGCAGTTCGCCGAACCGGTTCTGTTTGGCCGCATCATCGACGTGCTGTCGGGCAAGCCGAGCACGGACACGCTGTTCGGCACGATCACCTCGCCGTGGCCGCTGCTCGGCGCGTGGGTTGCGTTCGGGCTGTTCACGATCGTCTGCAGCGCGTTCGTGGCCCTGCAGGCGGACCGCCTCGCCCATCGCCAGCGTCAGGCCGTGCTCACCGGTTACTTCGAGCACATCATGCAGTTGCCGCTCACCTTCCACACCGGCACACATTCCGGACGCCTGATGAAGGTGATGCTGCAAGGCACCGATGCGCTGTGGCGGGTCTGGCTGGGTTTCTTCCGCGAGCATTTTGCGTCGATCGTCTCCCTTGTCGTGCTGCTGCCGCTGTCGCTGTACATCAACTGGCGGCTTGCGGGCCTGCTGTTCGTGCTGTGCATCATCTTCACGGTCCTGACCACGCTGGTGGTGCGCAAGACCTATGGCCTGCAGATGGAGGTCGAGGAGCATTACGGCGACCTCGCGGCCCGCGCGTCCGACGCGCTCGGCAACGTGGCGCTGGTGCAGAGCTTCGTGCGCGTCGATGCCGAGGTGCAGGGATTGCGCGGCGTTGCCGACAAGCTGCTGTCGGCGCAGCTGCCGGTGCTGTCGTGGTGGGCGCTTGTGGCGATCATGACCCGCGCGTCCACCACCATCACCATTCTGGCGATTTTCGTGATCGGCATCATCCTCAACAGCCGGGGACAGGCGAGCGTCGGCGAAATCGTGATGTTCGTCTCCTTCGCCACCATGCTGATCCAGAAGCTCGAACAGGTCGTGAGCTTCATCAACAGCGTATTCATGGAAGCGCCGCGGCTGCGCGAATTCTTCGATGTGCTCGATGCGGTGCCGGCGGTGCGCGACCGGCCCGACGCGATTGATCCCGGCCGCCTCACCGGCCTTGTGGAATTCAACGACGTCTCGTTCTCCTATGACGGCAAGCGGCCCGCCGTCGAGGATGTCACCTTCACCGCATTGCCCGGCCAGACCTTCGCGCTGGTCGGAGAGACCGGCGCAGGCAAATCCACCGCCATCGCGCTGCTGCATCGCGCGTTCGATCCGCAGTCCGGCGTCATCAAGATCGACGGCATGGATGTGCGCGGCATGACGCTGGCGGCGCTGCGCCGGAACATCGGCGTGGTGTTTCAGGAAGCGCTGCTGTTCAATCGCTCGATCGCCGAGAACCTGCGGGTCGGCAAGCCTGACGCCACCGACGAGGAACTGCGCGCGGCCGCCGAGGGCGCGCAGGCGCTCGACTTCATCGAGCGCAGCGATCTGAAATTCGACACCAATGCCGGCGAACGCGGACGCATGCTGTCCGGCGGCGAGCGCCAGCGCCTGTCGATCGCGCGCGCGCTGCTCAAGAATCCGCCGATCCTGATCCTCGATGAGGCGACCAGCGCGCTCGATGCGGTCACCGAAGCCAAGGTCAACGCCGCGCTCGACACCGTGATGCGGGGCCGGACCACCTTCGTGATCGCCCACCGGCTGTCCACCATCCGCAATGCGACACGCATTCTGGTGTTCAACAACGGCAAGGTGATCGAAAGCGGAACTTTCGATGAACTCGTCGCCAGCGGCGGCTATTTCGCCAGGCTTGCGAAGGCGCAATTCATGGTTCAGGAGGAGGCCCGCGCCCCTTCGCCCGTGCTGACGGCCGCAACGGCAACGCGGACTTGACCGGGTAAGGAACCAGACTCGTCAAGACGTGTGGGCATCGTCGAATTTTGGCCCATTTCATGCCTGATTGAGCCTCAAGGCCCCTGTTCGGGACCGCTCGCTCGGGTATAAGTATGAGCCTGGCGACGCATCTGATTTGACGACTCTGATATCGCGACCCGGATCGCTTTTTCGAACCCGCATGCAAGACGCCGAGGAGACCATGGTTTCATCCGCCGCAGGCGTGCTCTCAATTATTGGAACCCGGTAGTGGTGCTGGTTCCCGTCCCGTTCCGGCGCGTGGCGCTGCGTCCGTTGACGCTTGTGACGGCGATGCGCGTTGCCGCGATCTTGACCGCCCTCATGGCAACGATCGCGCCGCGCATGGCGCAGGCCGAAGCGCTGCTGGTGATCGAAGCCGACACCGGCAAGGTGCTTCAGGCGGAAAACGCGACCTATCCCTGGTATCCCGCGTCGGTCACCAAGATCATGACCGCTTACGTCACGCTGAAGGCGGTGAAGGAAGGCCGCATCACGCTCGACACGCTTTTCACGGTGTCGCCGACGGCGGCCGCGCAGCAGCCGTCGAAAATGGGCTTCCGGCCGGGCACGCAAGTCACCGTCGATAACGCGCTGAAGATGATGATGGTGAAATCGGCCAACGACATCGCCGTTGTGCTGGCCGAAGGCGTCGGCGGATCGATCGACGGCTTCTCGGCTGAGATGAACAAGACCGCGCAGCGGCTCGGCATGACGCAGACCAGCTACGTCAATCCGAATGGCCTGCCCGCGGATGGACAGATCACGTCCGCCCGCGATCTCGGCATTCTCGCGCGCGCGATCATCCGCGATCTGCCCGAGTACGAATATTTCATGCACATTCCGGCGATCAAGTTCGGCCGCCGGGTGACCGCGAACTTCAACAAGCTGATCGGCCGCTATCCCGGCGCGGACGGCATGAAGACCGGATTCATCTGTGCATCGGGATTCAATCTCGTCGCCACCGCGACGCGCAACAACAAGCGGCTGATCGCCGTGGTGCTCGGCGCGCAGTCGTCGGCGCAGCGCGCGCTCAAGGCGGCGCAATTGCTCGAGCGCGGCTTCGGCAGCAACAAGCTCTCCTGGCTCAAGCCGTCGCTCGGTACCGTCGATGCGCTGGCGCCGATCGACGCCTCGCCGCCGAACCTGCGCGACGAAATCTGCGGGCCGAAGCGCAAGCGGCCTGCCGCCGAGAACGAGGAAGACGATCCCGATATCCAGGCGGACAACAACGACTCCGGCATCTCGATGTTCACGGCCGGCCTTCAGGCTCCGACCATGAAGGTCTCGGACCTGCTCGCAATGCCGGCGGCCGCCGCCACGCCCGTGATCGTCTATACTGGCCCGACCCGCAGCGGCGCGGCCATTCTCGAGGCCGACGCCGCCGAAGCCGCCAACCAGGCGGCCTCCGTCGCCAAGCGGAGGAAGGGCGCGAAGAAGCCGAAGGTTGCAGCCAAGCCGGATGCCGGCACGGCCGCGAAGCCCGACGCCAAGCCGGCGGTATCGCCCCCGAAACCGAAGACCGCCGCCGTCAACCCGGCGGCAAAACCTGCCGCTGCGCCGAAAACAGCCCGGAAGCCGGAGCCCGCCGCGAAGCCGACCGCGAAGCCTGAGGCCAAACCAGCGAAGCCCGCTGCCGCCAAACCTGCCGCTGCAAAGCCGGCTGCGGCCAAACCGGCGGCCAAACCCGCCGCCCAGCAGAAACCCGACGCCGCGCCGCGCGGCTAATTCGCCCGGCCGTCATTGTGCCTTGCGAAATCCGCTTACGGGAGCGGCCGGACGCCTGCGTGCAAAGCTTCAGAGTGCGTCGTTACCACGCACAGGCTTGCTATGGCCTACCGCTTCGCTCAATACTTATTTCAATACTTGAGAACATAGCCCGCGCACCCCGCCACAAGACGGGGGCCGTCAGGAAACCAGCCGAGGGGAAGTCACCATGGAACGTATCTGGCTTAAACAATATCCGGCCGGCGTGCCCGCCGATATCGACGTCAATCAATACCCGTCGCTGGTTGAACTGCTCGAAGAGAGCTTCAAGAAATACGCCGACCGCAAGTCCTTCATCTGCATGGACAAGTCGATCACCTATCGCGAGCTCGACGAAATGTCGGCGGCGATCGGCGCCTATCTGCAAAGCAAGGGCCTCCAGAAGGGCGCGCGCGTCGCCATCATGATGCCGAACGTGCTGCAAAACCCGGTCGCCTCAAGCGCAATCCTGCGCGCCGGCTACACCGTGGTGAATGTCAATCCGCTCTACACCCCGCGCGAGCTTGAGCATCAGCTCAAGGATTCCGGCGCGGAGGCGATCCTGTTGCTGGAGAACTTCGCGAGCACGCTGGAAAAGGTAATCGCCAAGACCAGCGTCAAGCACGTCATCATGGGCTCGATGGGCGACCTGCTCGGCTTCAAGGGCGTGATCGTCAATTTCGTCGTGCGCAAGGTCAAGAAGATGGTGCCGGCGTATTCGATCCCGAATGCCGTGCCGTTCAACGATGCGCTGGCGGCCGGGCGCAAGCTGACGCTCAACAAGCCGAAGCTGACCGGCGACGATGTCGCCTTCCTGCAATACACCGGCGGCACCACCGGCGTTTCGAAAGGCGCGACGCTGCTCCATCGCAACATTCTCGCCAACGTGCTGCAGAACGATGCGTGGCTGCAACCCGCATTGAAAAAGCCGCCGCATGTCGAGCAGCTCTTTATCGTCTGCGCGCTGCCGCTTTATCACATCTTCGCGCTGACGGCGTGCTTCCTGCTCGCGGTGCGCGCCGGCGGTGTCAACCTGTTGATCCCGAACCCGCGCGACATGGCGGGCTTCGTCAAGGAACTGTCGAAGTATCAGGTCAACAGCTTCCCCGCGGTGAACACGCTCTATAACGGCCTGCTCAACACGCCCGGTTTCGACAAGCTCGACTTCTCCAAGCTGAAGAGCTGCTTCGGCGGCGGCATGGCCGTGCAGAAGCCGGTGGCCGACAAGTGGACGCAGGTGACCGGCGTGGCGCTGTCGGAGGGCTACGGCCTTTCGGAAACCTCGCCGACGCTGACCTGTAATCCGGCGGACACCGACAAGTTCTCCGGCTCGATCGGAATTCCGGTGCCGTCGACTTATCTGTCGATCCGCGACGACGACGGCAACGAAGTGCCGCTCGGCGAGCCCGGCGAAATCTGCGCCAAGGGTCCGCAGGTGATGGCGGGCTATTGGAATCGTCCGGAAGAAACCGCCAAGGTAATGACCGCCGACGGATTCTTCCGCACCGGCGACATCGGCATCATGTCGCCCGACGGCTACACCAAGATCGTCGACCGCAAGAAGGACATGATCCTGGTCTCCGGCTTCAACGTCTATCCGAACGAAGTCGAGGAAGTGATCGCAAGCCATCCGGGCGTGCTCGAATGCGCCGTGATCGGTGTGCCGGATGCGAAGTCGACCGAGGCCGTGAAGGCCTTCGTGGTGAAGAAAGACCCGAACCTCACCGCGCAGGATGTTATCAAGTTCGCGGCAACTGAGCTGACCGGTTACAAGGTGCCCAAGCACGTCGAGTTCAGGACCGAACTGCCGAAGACCAATGTCGGCAAGATCCTGCGCCGCGAACTGCGCGACGAAAAGCCGAAGGCTGCCGCTGCGGCGGCAAGCTGATATTTTTTCGGCTCCCGGCACGCCTGCACAAAGTTGTCATTGCCGGGCTTGACCCGGCAATCCATCTTTGAAAGCTTTTTGAAAAAAACGATGGATGGCCGGGTCAAGCCCGGCCATGACAGTTTGATTTCCTGGCGGTATCGCACCTCATCACCAGACGAATTGGAGACGACGATCAACACGAGCATCACCCCCGCCGACATCCTCACCTTCTGGCGCACCGCCGGACCCGACAAATGGTACGCCAAGGACGACGCGTTCGATCAGGAACTGCGCGACCGCTTCATGGCACTGTGGGAAGCGGGCCGCGACGGAAAACTGAGTGCGTGGCAGGACACGGACGACGGCGCGCTGGCGCTGGTCATCGTGCTCGACCAGTTTCCCCGCAACATGTTTCGGGGCGACCCCGGGATGTTTTCGACCGACGCGTCAGCCCTCGCTGTGTCAACACGCGCCATTGCGGAAGGACGGGACAAGCGTATCGATCCGGCCCTGCTTGCGTTCCTCTATCTGCCGTTTGAGCACTCCGAGGATCTCGCGGATCAGGAGCGCAGCATCGAGCTGTTCACGCCGCTCGGTGAGGACAGTCTGAAATGGGCGGTGCTGCATGCCGACATCATCCGAAAATTCGGCCGCTTTCCTCACCGCAATACTGTGTTGGGACGAACCACGACGCCGGACGAATCCGCGTTTCTGGATGAAGGCGGATTCAAGGGGTGACGCTCTGGTTACCCGATCCAACCAAATCTTAACGAATCCTTGCTAAGGCGCACGCTGCTGCCGCCATCGTTGGCGGGCATCAGGATCAAGTGCCGTGGCCGTTATGGAAGCTGAGAGCGCGTCGGAAGCGAAGCCCGCCGGTTTGGTCGCGCGGCTGCGTGGCGTGCTCACCGGCACCAGCGAGGCCTCGCTGACCAAGCGCCTTGCAGGCACCGTGTTCCTCATTCGCGTGTTGAGCGCGGGCCTCGCCTATTTCTCTCAAGTTTTGCTCGCGCGATGGATGGGCGGCTCGGATTACGGCATCTATGTCTATGTCTGGACCTGGGTGCTGCTGCTGGGCAGTGTGCTGGATTTCGGCATCGCCGTGTCCGCGCAAAAAATCATTCCCGAGTATCGCGCCGCCGGACAACTCTCGATGCTGCGCGGCTTCCTGTCCGGCAGCCGCTGGATGACGCTGGCGGCGTCCACCACCGTTGCACTGGCGCTGGCCGCGCTGGTGACGCTGCTGTCGCCGTGGATCGATGCGCACACCATCGTGCCGCTCTATATCGGCTGTCTCACCCTGCCCGCCTTCGTGGTCGCCAATACCCAGGACGGCCTCGCGCGCTCCCACGACTGGATGCGCCTCGGCCTGATGCCGCAGTTCATCGTGCGGCAAACGCTGATCATCGGATTCACCGCCGGCGCCGTCGTGCTCGGCATGAACCTCGGCGCGACCGCCGCGATGATCGCCAGTGCCGCCGCAGTGTGGATCGCGATGATCGGCCAGCTGATCGTTCTCAACCGCCGCCTGAACGCCAGCGTCGCGCCCGGACCGAAGACCTACGATGTCCGCAACTGGCTGAAGGTGTCGCTGCCGATCATGATGGTCGAAGGCTTCTACCTGTTGCTGTCCTACACCGACGTGCTGGTGTTGCAGCAGTTCCGTTCATCGGAAGAGGTCGGCGTCTATTTCGCCGTGGTCAAGACGCTCGCACTGGTCTCGTTCATTCACTACGCGATGTCGGCGACCACCGCGCATCGCTTCAGCGAGTATCATGCCTCCGGCGACAAGGAGCGGCTCTCGGCCTATATCGCCCACGCCATCAAGTGGACGTTCTGGCCGTCGGTGGCGGCCACCGCCGTGCTGCTGGCGCTGGGCAAGCCGCTGCTCTGGCTGTTCGGGCCGCAGTTCACCGCCGGTTACGGCATCATGTTCGTGGCCGCGATCGGCCTGATCGTGCGCTCGGCGATCGGTCCGGTGGAACGGCTGCTCAACATGCTGGGTCACCAGAACATGTGCGCGCTGGCCTACGCGCTGGCGTTCCTGGTCAACCTCGTGTTGTGCGTGCTGCTGGTGCCGCGCTTCGGCGGTTACGGCGCCGCCGCCGCCACCTCCGTGGCACTGGTGTTCGAAACGATCCTGCTGTTCTGGATCACGAGAAAGCGTCTCGGCTTCCACGTTCTGGCGTGGGGGAAGAAGGCATCCTCACCATAATATGTCATTCCGGGACGCGCTCTTCGCGCGGACCCGGAATCCAGACCAGATTAACGCCATGCCATAACTGGATTCCGGGCTCGATCGCTACGCTCGCGCCCCGGAATGACGGCTACTACGCCGCCGTCCAGCCGCCGTCGATCGACAGGTTCGCGCCGGTGATCTGCGCGGCATCGTCGCCGCAGAGAAACAGCGCGAAGGCTGCAACCTGCTCCGACGTGACGAACTCCTTGGTGGGCTGCGCCTGCAGCAGGACATCGTTGATGACCTGCTCCTTGGTCAGGTTGCGCGCCTTCATGGTGTCGGGAATCTGCTTTTCCACCAGCGGCGTCCAGACGTATCCCGGCGAGATGCAGTTGCAGGTGATCTTGAAGGTCGCCAGTTCAAGCGCCACCGTCTTGGTGAGACCGGCGATGCCGTGCTTGGCCGACACATAGGCCGACTTGAATGGCGAGGCGACCAGCGAGTGCGCCGACGCGGTGTTGATGATGCGGCCCCAGCCGCGCTTCTTCATACCGGGCACCGCCGCGCGAATGGCGTGGAACGCCGAGGACAGATTGATCGCGATGATCATGTCCCACTTTTCGACGGGAAATTCCTCAATCGGCGAGACGAACTGCACGCCGGCATTGTTGACGAGAATATCGACCGATCCGAAGGTCTTTTCACCGAGCGCGATCATTTCGGCGATTTCCGCCGGCTTGGTCATATCGGCCGGTGAATGAACCGCCTTGACCTTGAAGTCGCTCTCGATGGCCGCGCGCTCCTTCTCGATGTCGGCCGGAGTTCCGAAGCCGTTGAGCACGACATTGGCCCCCGCGCCTGCGAAAGCCCGCGCATAGGCCAGACCGATGCCGCTCGTGGAGCCCGTGACCACCGCCGTCTTGCCGGAAAGAGTACCCATTATTCGCTCCTGTTTACCGCTTGATATATTGCGATCCGTTTTCACACAGATCGTAGGTGACCATGGTTTCATCGGATTGCGGCCGGTTCAGCCATTCCGGGTGATGCATGGACGCATAGACGTCGCGTTCGCCCGCAGTCCAGTGCTCAACCATCCCGATCCGCGAAAAGTCGTAATCCTTCGACGAGGCTTCATGCGTCTTGCTGCGATAGATCAGATGAACCACCGTCACGGTGTTCTCCTTCGCCGCTTCATTGAGCGTCGCGACCAGCGGGTCGTGCCTGAAGCTGTCCGGCAGCTTGGCGATCAGTTCGCGCACCGCTTTCTTGGCGTCGTGAACCTTCTTGGCCTTGTCGGTATTCATGCGGGTGCGGCTTGAGTAGCGGATGTCCTTCTCGCGCTCCGCCGCCTCAATCAGGCTCTGCGGCAATTCCCCGCGCGCGCTGAACAGATCGATCTGGAAGATCAGCAGATCGCGCGCGGTCTCGGCGTCGAGCACATAGTCCAGCGGCGTGTTGGAGGCGATGCCGCCGTCCCAGTAATGCTCGCCCTCGATTTCGATGGACGGGAATCCCGGCGGCAGCGCGCCGGACGCCATGATGTGTTCCGGTCCGATTTTCTTGCCGCGTTTCCTGAACTCGTGATTGTCGAAATACTCGAAATTTCCCGTCCTGATATTGACCGCGCCGACGCTCAGCCGGATGCCATCGTTGTTGATGCGATCGAAATCCACCAGCCGCTCCAGCGTCGCGCGCAACGGCGTGGTGTCGTAATAACTCTGCGACTGCGGACTGCCCGGAGGCCAGACCGGCGCCGGCGGAAAGCGCGGCGTGAAAAAGCCCGGCACTCCGAAGGTCGCGATCAGCGCCGCACTGGTTTCGTTGAACACCGAGCGCGCATGATCGCCCTGGACGAATGGAGCCCATGGCATCGGCGACGCCGACGACACCATGTCCCAAAACTCCCTGAGCTTTCCGACACGCTCTTCCCTCGGATTGCCGGCAATGATCGCCGCATTGATCGCCCCGATCGAAATGCCCGCGATCCACTTCGGCTCGAAATCATGATGACAGAGCGCCTGATAGGCCCCGGCCTGATAGGAGCCGAGCGCGCCGCCGCCTTGCAGCACCAGCACGCGCTCCGCCTCCGCGGGTATCGATGCAGCGGTTTTATCGGGAGAACGTTGATCCATAAGCCATCACTGAACAGCATTGAGGAATGCTGCAGCACGGTGGCCTCTGTTCGCAGCCGCGTCAATTGGCCAAAACGAGGGGAACGTCACAGAAGATTTATCTGGAATCCGGCGCGGCGAGGATCAGCGTCCAGAACACCTTGTATTTGGTGTTCGGCACGTAGGTCGCCGCGATGCCCATTTTTGTGACACCGCTTGCCAGCATGTTGGCCTTATGGGGCGGAGAATCCCGCCAACCCGAGAAGGCTTCGGCCAGGGTGTGATAACCGGCCGACACATTTTCGACCGCCTTGGTGGCGTCGAAGCCCGAGGCCTTGATCCGCTTGTCGAGCGTACCGGCGACATTGTGATCGAGCTTGTTGCGCGCGCCCATCGCCTGCGACTGGGTTTCGGCGGCCTTCATCAGCAACGGATCGACCTGCACCGCGCCGAGGCCGTTGTTCTGCCGGTAGCCGGAAATCATCGAGGCCGCGACGTTGGGGTCCAGCTTCGCGCTGGCATTGGCCATGCTGACATAGAACGCCGGCTGCTCGGTGGACGTCTCTCCGCCCCCGCCGCAACCGCTCAGGATCGTCAGCGCCAGAATGGCCCCCGCCACGCGTATCATATGAATTCCCCAAGAATCGCTCGCAGTTGTTGCACACCAACAGTGGCTGAAAGGTGAACGGGGCGTGGATTGGGAGGGGAACCTGAGACGGTACAATCAACTATCACTAGCCTCACATCGTCATTGCCGGACTTGACCCGGCAATCCATCCCTTCGGGAGACACTCCATTCAAAAGATGGATGACCGGGTCAAGCCCGGCCATGACAGTTCTATTTTCAAGCGACCATCGTGGAGAAATGAAACTTCACGACTGCGCCGGAAACAACCGGTAGCGCCGGGGTTGCAGGCTGACCACGTCGCCGGGCTTGAGATCGCGGTCGCGCGGTGCGTCGATTTCGATCAGGGTCTCGTCGGCGCCATTGTGCAGAACGATGTCGGCGCGCTGGGTCGGACCGAACGCGCGCACATGCTTGACGTCGCCCTCGAAAATGCCGCTGCCGTTCGGCACGATGGAAACGTCATGACGGCGAATAAACAGGTTCGACGGGCCGGACGCGGCGTCGCGCGGCTCGATGTTCAACACCTTGTCGCCGAGCCGGACCTTGCCGTCGGAGACCTGCACCGGCAGCACGATGGATTCGCCGATAAAGCCGTGAACGAACGCGGTCGCCGGATTGTCGTAGACGTCACCGGGCGTGCCGATCTGCTCGATCTTGCCCTTGTCCATCACCACCACGCGGTTGGCGACTTCCAGCGCCTCTTCCTGATCGTGAGTGACGAAAATCGAGGTGACGTGAATCTCGTCGTGAAGCTGGCGCAGCCAGCGGCGCAATTCCTTGCGCACCTTGGCGTCGAGCGCGCCGAACGGCTCGTCCAACAGCAGGATGCGCGGCTCGATGGCGAGCGCACGCGCGAGCGCGATGCGCTGGCGCTGGCCGCCGGAGAGCTGGCTCGGATAACGATCCGCCAGCCAGTCGAGTTGCACCAGATCGAGCAATTCCTTCACGCGCTTCCGGATATGCGCCTCGTCCTTGCGGATGGCGCGCGGCTGCACCCGCAGCCCGAAGGCGACGTTCTCGAACACGCTCATATGTCGAAACAGCGCGTAATGCTGAAACACGAAGCCGACGTGACGCTCGCCCGCGCCCCGCGACAACGCATCCTCGCCGTCGAAGATCACCGAGCCTTCGTCGGGCCAGTCGAGGCCTGCGATGATCCGCAACAGCGAGGTCTTGCCCGATCCCGACGGGCCGAGCAGCGCCACCAACTCGCCCGTGGCGACCTTGAGATCGACATTGTCGAGCGCGGCGAAGGTGCCGAACCTCTTCACGATGTTGCGGACTTCAATCGTCACTTGCGGTCTGTCCTTCTTCGAGATGGCTTTCGAGGACCGTTTTCACGATCAATGTGACGAGCGCCAGGAATGCGAGCAGCGATGCAATCGCGAACGACGCCACAAACTGGTACTCATTGTACAGGATTTCGACGAGCAGCGGCATGGTGTTGGTTTCGCCGCGAATATGGCCGGAGACCACGGAAACCGCGCCGAACTCACCCATGGCGCGGGCGTTGCAGAGCAGCACGCCGTACAGGATGCCCCATTTGATGTTGGGAATGGTCACGCGCAGGAAGGTGCGCAGCCCGGACGCGCCGAGCGAGATCGCCGCCTCTTCCTCCTGGGTGCCCTGCTCCTGCATCAGCGGGATCAGTTCGCGCGCCACGAACGGGAACGTCACGAAGGTCGTCGCCAGCGCAATGCCCGGCACCGCGAACAGAATCTGCACGTCGTGTTCCATGAGCCACGCGCCGAAATAGCCCTGCGCGCCGAACAGCAGCACGAACACCAGACCCGAAATCACCGGACTGACCGAGAAAGGCAAGTCGATCAGCGTGATCAGGAAAACCTTGCCGCGAAACTCGAACTTCGCGATGGCCCAAGCCGCGATCACCCCGAACACGAGATTGAGCCCCACCGAAATGACGGCCACGGTCAGCGTCAGCCGGATCGCGGACAAGGCTTCCGGGTCCGACAACGCTTTGAGGTAGGCGCCGATGCCTTTCGAGAACGCCTCGGTGAACACCACCACCAGCGGCAGCACCACGAAAATGGTCAGGAACGCGATTGCGATGGTGATCAAGGTCCATCGCACCAGAAATGGCTCGGTGCGAACCTCGTATGCGGAGGGGCTTGCGGGTCTGTTGATCACCATGACCTGGCGCTCACACCGAAACCGCAACGCCGCGCGTCTGCGCCCAGCGTTGAATGCGGTTGATGGTGAAGATGATCAGGAACGACACGATCAGCATGATCACCGCGATCGCGGTGGCGTCCGCGTAACGAAATTCCGACAGCCGGATCACGATCAGCAGCGGCGCGATTTCCGACACGTTCGGCAGGTTGCCGGCGATGAAGATCACCGAACCGTATTCGCCGACGGCCCGCGCGAATGCCAGCGCGAATCCCGTCAGAATCGCGGGCGTCAGGCTCGGCAGGATCACGCGCCGGATGATGTCCCAGCGCGACGCGCCGAGGCTCGCCGCCGCCTCCTCGACCTCGATTTCAAGATCGATCAGCACCGGCTGCACCGTGCGCACCACGAATGGAAAGCCGATGAAGATCATCGCCACGAAAATTCCGATCGGCGTGAACGCAACCTTGATGCCCATTTCCGCGAGCGGCGCGCCGAGCCAGCCCTTCTGTGCAAACAGCGCGGTCAGCGCGACACCTGCTACAGCGGTCGGCAGTGCGAACGGAATATCGACGATGGCGTCGAAGATGCGGCGGCCCGGAAAACGATAGCGTACCAGCACCCAGACAATGATCATGCCCATCACGAGATTGACCAGCGCGGCGAGGAACGCGAGGCCGAACGAAATCCGCAGCGCATTGAGGGTGCGGCGAGAAGTGAGAATGCCCCAGAACTGATCGAGCGACAGTTCGGACGTTTTCAGGAAAAGGCCCGCAAGCGGAATCAGCACGATAATCGACAGCCATGTCAGCGTCAGCCCCATGGTGAGGCCAAAGCCCGGCAATGCCCGTCGTCGTCCTGTTCCTCCGCTCACGATGCCCCCATCATCCTGCGATCAGATCAGTTCTTGTAAATCTGATCGAAAACGCCGCCTTCACCGAAGTGTTCCTTTTGCGCCTTGGTCCAGCCGCCGAACACATCGTCGATGGTGAAAAGATCAGTCTTTGCAAAGGAGTCCGCATATTTCTCGCCGACTGCCGCATCGCGCGGGCGATAGAAATTCCGCGCCGCGATTTCCTGGCCTTCTTTGGTGTACCAGTATTTCAGATAGGCTTCAGCCGCGGCGCGCGTGCCTTTTTTATCGACAACTTTATCGACCACCGCAATCGGCGGCTCGGCGAGAATCGACAGCGGCGGCGCGACGATCTCGAACTTGTCCTTGCCGAACTCCCTCACCGCAAGGAAGGCTTCGTTTTCCCAAGCGAGCAGCACATCGCCGACGCCGCGCTCAACGAACGTTACCGTCGAGCCGCGCGCGCCGGTGTCCAGCACCGGCACATTTTTGTAGATGTCGCCGACGAAGGCCTTGGCTTTCTCTTCGGAGCCGTACTTCTTCAGCGCATAACCCCACGCCGCGAGATAATTCCAGCGCGCACCGCCGGACGTCTTCGGATTCGGCGTGATGACCTGCACATCCTTCTTGATCAGATCGTCCCAGTCCTTGATGCCCTTCGGGTTGCCCTTGCGCACGAGGAACACGATGGTCGAGGTATAGGGCGACGAATTCTGCGGCAGCTTTGCCTGCCAATCCTTCGCGATCAGATTTTTGCCCGCGATCGCGTCGATGTCATAGGCCAGCGCCAGCGTCACCACATCGGCCTTCAGTCCGTCGATCACCGAACGCGCCTGCGAACCCGATCCGCCATGCGACTGCTTGATCTCGATGCTCTTGCCGGTTTCCTTCTGGTACGCGGCGGTGAACGCCTTGTTGAAATCGACATAAAGCTCGCGCGTCGGATCGTACGAGACGTTCAGCAACGTCACGTCCGCGGCAAGTGCCGAGCCTGCCCAGATCAAACTTCCAATCACGAGAAGGCGACCGATAACCCGATTGCGGCGAATCATTTCAAGCTCCATTCGAACTGACGACATCATCGCCATCAGGGAAGGCGTGAAACTCTGGAAATCGCGCGCCTATGTCAACGAAACCGGATTTCATTCTTAGCAAGCTTGCGGGACAAACGTTCCAAGAAATCGCGATTTTCAAGAAGGCAAAATTTTAAGAGGTTTTGGTGACGTGAATACCGCATTCCGTCTTGCCTCTGTCGCGCCAGCGGCCCGCGCGCGGGTCCTCGCCGGGGAGTGTGCGGCTGGTGCAAGGCATACACCCGATCGAGGTAAAGCCGGATGCGACCAATGGATGCGGCGGAAGATCCATGGCCGCATACAGCGCCTTCAATTCATCCTGCAACACATTGGCGAGCGGATTGAATTTCAGCCGCGCGCCATCCGCTTCGACCACCGGAATCGCCGCGCGGTCGCCGCCCTGAAAGCGTTTTCGGCCGTTGATCCAGCCATCGAACGAAGACAGCGCGCGCGCCAGTGGTTCCACCTTGCGGATGAAACAGCATTGATCGGGATTCGAAAACCACAGATCGCGGTCCTTGTCGTCGCGCGCGAGTGTATCGCTCAGCGGATGAATCGTGCGCACATCGGTCAGCCCGAGAATCTTCGTCAGCGTATCGCGATAGGCCAGGGTTTCCTCGAACAGCCAGCCGGTGTCGAGAAACACCACGGGAATCGCCGAATCGACATCGGCTGCGATCTTCAGCAGCGCTGCCGATTCCGTGCCGAACGATGACACCACGGCAAGCCTGTCGCGGCCGACAGCCTTGACGGCGGCTGCGATGATCTCTCCAGGCGACGCCTTGGCCAGCGCACGGTCAAGCTCGGCGGCTTCGGTAACGACAAGCGATGACGAAGGACCTGCAGATGCCTGCGACAGGAATGATGATGTGGCTGTGGTCATGAACGCACTCCTTCCGGCAGATGCATCAGCCGGCGGTGAAACGCCGTGACGCGGCCGTCGCCGGTCGGCTGATAGAACACCGAATAGCGCTTCGCGACGTTGGCGAAGGCTTCGGCATCGCTCTGCTTCCGGACCTCGAAGGCGTCGAACCCCGCGCGCAGCATGAATACGAACTGATCGCGCAGCACCTGACCGGTGGCGCGCAACTCGCCGCGAAACTTGAAGCGCTCTCGCAGCAACCGCGCCTGCGTATATGCGCGGCCATCCCGGAACACCGGAAACACCAGCGCCACCGCCGCCAGCCTGTCGAGATGCGGCAGCAGATCATCGACATCGCGGTTGTTCGGCCAGATCACTCCGGTTTTGTCGTTGCGCGACAGCGCGGCTTCGGGATCGGCGAGAAATCGTTCGGCCGAAACCAGCACCGCGCTGGCAACGGTAAGCTCCGCGTCGTCGGCGAGATGCACGAAGTCGTCGGCGACGATGGTGTTGCCCTTAACGAGTGGCATAGACCCGCTCCTTGAAAGGCTCGACGCCGAGGCGCTTCACGACATCGACAAACAACTCCTGCGGCCGCTGGCGCAGCGCCAGATAGGCCTCGACGATGTCCTCGATCACATCGGCAACCTGATCGTATGGAACCGCAGGCCCGACCAGCACGCCGAGTTCGGCATTCTCGTCGGCGCGGCCGCCGATGGTGATCTGGTAAAATTCCTCGCCGTTCTTTTCGACGCCGAGAATGCCGATATGGCCGACGTGATGATGACCGCAGGCATTGATGCAGCCGGAGATATTGATGTGCAGCCGGCCGATCAGGTTCGCGGTGTCCTGATTGGCGAACCGGCGCGTGATCTCCTGCGCAATCGGGATCGAGCGCGCATTGGCCAGCGAGCAGTAATCCAGACCGGGACAGGCGATAATGTCGGTGACGAGATTGACGTTCGGGGTTGCGACACCGATCCTGTCGAGCGCACGCCACAACGTCGGCAGATCGCGCTTGGCGACATGCGGCAACGCCAGATTCTGTTCATGGCCGACGCGAATTTCGCCGAATGAATAAGTCTCGGCCAGATTGGCAATCTCGTCCATCTGCTCGGCGGTGGCATCACCCGGAGGCCCGCCCACCGGCTTCAACGACAGCGTGACGATACCGTAGCCGGGCTGCTTGTGCGCGGCGACCGAGTTCCTGTACCAGGCTTCAAAATTGGGATTTTGCAGCGCTTTCTTCAGTTCGTCCGGCGTGTCATTGAGTTTTTCGTAATCGGGATAGAAGAAGCGTGAGCGAATGTCCTCGACTTCAGCAGGGTCGAGCGCCAGCGCGCCGTCGCGCATCTGCATCCACTCCTCCTCGACCTCCTGCCTGAATTTCTCGATGCCGAGCTCATGGACCAGGATCTTGATGCGCGCCTTGTAGATATTGTCGCGGCGTCCGTACTGGTTGTAGACCCGCAGAATCGCCTCGACATAACTGAGAATGTCGCGGTGGCTGACGAATTCGCTGATGGTCTTGCCGATGAACGGCGTGCGGCCGAGACCGCCGCCGACCAGTACTTCGAAGCCGGCTTCGCCCTGCTTGTTCCGGTGAATGCGCAGGCCGATGTCGTGAACCTTGATGGCGGCGCGGTCATGCTCGCTTGCTGTGATCGCGAACTTGAACTTGCGCGGCAGGAACGAAAATTCAGGATGCAGCGTCGAGTATTGGCGCAGGATTTCGGCCCAGATGCGCGGGTCCTCGACTTCGCCCGGCACAACGCCGGCCCACTGGTCCGAGGTGACGTTGCGGATGCAGTTGCCTGAGGTCTGCATGCCGTGAATGCCGACCTTGGCGAGATCCGCCAGCGCGTCCGGCAGTTCGGCCAGCTTGATCCAGTTGTACTGGATGTTCTGCCGGGTGGTGAAATGGCCGTAGCCGCGGTCGTACTTGCGCGCGACATGCGCCAACGCGCGCATCTGTTTTGAGGACAGCGTACCGTAGGGAATCGCGATCCGCAGCATGTAGGCATGCAGTTGCAGATAGACGCCGTTCATCAGTCGCAACGACTTGAATTCGTCTTCGGTCAGTTCGCCGGATAACCGGCGCGCGACCTGATCGCGAAACTCAGACACCCGTTCGTTGACGATGGTCCGGTCGAGTTCGTCGTAAGCGTACATGGAACAATTACCTTGAGTGCGTCATTGCGAGGAGCGCTAGCGACGAAGCAATCCAGTCCTTTAGCGCGGCATAGCGAGGGTGGATTGCTTCGCTTCGCTCGCAATGACGGTTATCCCGCTCTATGCCGAGACGAGAAGATCGATGGTGACGCCCTGCTGGCGGATTTTCTCGCGCAGGTTGCCGGGCGCGATGCCCTTGTCGGAGACGTCGACGGGCGCGATGTAAGGCCCGACCGCGCCGACGTCATCGGCGGCGGATTCAGCAAGCAGCGCGCGCGCGTCGTCGGCCGTGCGAACGATTGCGGCGTCGGACAGCCGGTCCGACCAGTTATGCGAAGACGTCCGGTAAATCACAGCACCATCGCCAGTGCGGTTGGCCGTGACAATGGAGGGACCGGCGATCTTGATTTTCTGTTGCAGAGGTGAGGTCATTCGGCAGCCATCAACAGGTCAGAGATGAGGTCATCAGGGTTGGCATTCCGCCATGGGGCGGATCGGGCGACGACGTCCCCGATAATCAGGATTGCGGGACCGGCTTTCACCTGTTCGGCGAGAGACGGCAGATCGTTGAGCTTGCCGACCACGGCTTTGGAATCCGGCCGCGTGACACGCGCGAACACGCCGACCGGCGTATCGGGCGAACGTCCCGCCGCAAGCAGGCCTGCGCGAATGGTCGGCGCCGCCGTCATGCCCATGTAGACAACGACGGTCATTTTGGTGTCGGTCAGCGCGGACCAGTCGACATTGCCGGCATCCTCCGCCTTGTGCGCGGTGAGGAATGTGATGCGCAGCGCTTCCTGGCGATAAGTCAGCGGCACTTCGGATTCAGCGGCAGCACCGAGCCCGGCGGTGATGCCCGGAATGACGGCATAGGCGACGCCCGCCGCGCGCAGCGCCGCGATTTCCTCGCCGCCGCGCCCGAAGATGAAGGGATCGCCGCCCTTGAGCCGCACCGCGCGCTTGCCCGCCTGTGCAGCCTCGATCAACAGGCGATGAATTTTGTCCTGGCCGATGCCGGGCTTGCCGACACGGCGCCCGACCGGCACCCGCGCCGCATCGCGGCGCGCACGGTCGAGAATTTCAGGCGACACCAGATCGTCGTAGAACACCACGTCGGCGTCCTGCAGCGCGCGCAGCGCCTTGACGGTGAGCAGATCCGGATCGCCGGGTCCCGCGCCGACCAGCGTGACAATGCCGTCGCCGCCGCTTGCCGCGAAGGCCACCGGATCATGAATCGATGTCAGCTTGCGCTCGGCATCGTCAACGCGACCGGCGAGAACATCCGCGCCGATCGGACCATCAATGATGCGCTCCCAGAACAGCCGCCGCATCGCCACGTCGGGAAGCCGTGACTTGATCGCTTCGCGCCAGCGTCCCGCGAAGGATGCGAGGTCGCCGATGCGCGCCGGCAGCAGCGTTTCGATGCGTTCGCGCACGCGGCGCGCCACAACAGGCGAAGTGCCGCCGGTGCCGATGGCAACGACCACGTCGCCCCGGTCAACAATGGCCGGGAAAATGAATGTCGAATGCGCGACCTCGTCCATCACGTTGACGGGAATGCCGAGGGCACGCGCCCGCGCTGCCATTGCATGTCCGGTCTCACCGGCGCCTGCGCAAAGAATGGCAATGACGTTAGACAGATCGGCGGTGAGCGGATCGCCGCTCGCGTTTTCAACGCGCGCGGCTGAGTCCACATCAAGCCGCGAAAGATCATGATGTCCGTCGGTGGAGAACCATCGCACCCGCGCATCCGCCGCCAGCAGCAGGCGCAGTTTGGCCTGCGCAAGCTCCCCCTGACCCACCAAAACAATGGTGCCAGCTTGCAGATCGAGGAATACCGGTAGAAACCGCATGCGAAACTCCCACGCCCCATTTGCGGGGTTGACTGGAATTATTTTCTATATATGTATCTTGCAAGCCGCGCAAAGAGAAAAATATTCCTTCTACGCTGCGCTGCAAACTTGGAATTTGGTACCACAAACGCAACGCAAAAGAGATGCTTCTTCTCGTGACACACCCGGATGGCCGAACGCTCCGTCTGAGTGCCGCTGCATCTTTCGCAAGCAACGGCCCGCGGGCACAGCCCGCGCCCGGGACGGAGTAATTCCATGTCGGATTCTTTGGCGACATCTTTGGCGAACTCGCCCGCATCCAGATCTGCAGCCCTCAAGCCCGCTGCGCTCAAGTCTGCCGCACCCTTGATATCGCCCGTGCCGTCGATGGATCACCTCGATGAACTCGAAGCGCAGAGCATCTACATTTTCCGCGAAGCCTTCGCCCGGCTGAAAAAGCTCGCGCTGCTCTGGTCGCTCGGCAAAGATTCCAACGTGATGATCTGGCTGGCGCGCAAGGCGTTCTTCGGCAAGGTGCCGTTCCCCGCGCTGCACGTCGACACGCAAAAGAAATTTCCCGAGATGTATGCCTTCCGCGAACATTACGCGAAGGAATGGGGTCTCGATCTGAAGGTCGATTATTGCCCGCCGATCGAGGAGATTGATCCGACACTGCCGCCCGCCGCGCGCTCCGCCGCACGCAAAACCGAAGGCCTGAAGCTTGCGCTCGCCAAATATGGTTTCGACGGACTGATTGCCGGCATCCGCCGCGACGAGGAAGCCACCCGCGCGAAAGAGCGTGTGTTCTCGCCGCGCGGCCTTGAAGGCGGCTGGGACGTGCGCGATCAGCCGCCGGAATTCTGGGATCACTTCAATGCGTCGCCGCCGCAGGGCGCTCATTTGCGCATCCATCCGATCCTGCATTGGACCGAGGAAGACATCTGGGCCTACACCCAGCGCGAGAACATTCCGATCATCCCGCTGTATCTGTCGAACAACGGCAAGCGCTACCGCTCGCTGGGCGATCAGGACATCACCAATCCTGTCGTGTCGAACGCCTCGAATATCGATGAAATCCTGGCCGAACTGAAAGCCACGAAAGTGCCGGAGCGCGCCGGCCGCGCGCTCGACCACGAAACCGAAGACGCCTTCGAGCGGCTTCGTGTCGCCGGTTACCTCTGACGCCGAATGAGCGCCCCGATGAACATCGCAGTCACCAAAGCCTCCCTCGCCCCCGCATCGAACAGCGCAGCCACGCGCCCGCAGGTCCGCATCGTCATCGTCGGCCATGTCGATCACGGCAAGTCGACGCTGGTCGGTCGCCTGCTGCATGAAACCGGCAGCCTTCCGGACGGTAAGCTGGAAATGCTGCAGGCCGTCAGCGCGCGGCGCGGCATGCCGTTCGAGTGGTCGTTTCTTCTGGATGCGTTGCAGACCGAGCGCGACCAGGGCATCACCATCGACACCACCCAGATCCGTTTCCGCACGCCATCGCGCGACGTCGTTCTGATCGACGCGCCGGGCCATGCGGAATTTTTGCGCAACATGATCACCGGCGCGTCGCAAGCGGACGGTGCGATCCTCATCATCGACGCGCTGGAAGGCGTCCGCGACCAGACCCGGCGGCACGGCTATCTGCTGCATCTGCTCGGCGTCAAACAGGTCGCCGTCGTGGTCAACAAGATGGACCGCGTCGATTACAGCGCTGCCCGTTTCAAAGAGATCAGCGACGAGATTTCGGCGCATCTGATCGGCCTCGGCGTCACACCCACCGCCATCGTGCCGATTTCGGCGCGCGACGGCGACGGCGTGACCGAGCGCACCGCCAACATCAACTGGTACACCGGCCCGACCGTGGTCGAGGCCATCGACGCGCTGACCCCTGCGCGCGCACTGGATGAACTGGCACTGCGATTGCCGGTGCAGGCGATCACCAAGTTCGACGACCGCCGCATCGTCGCGGGCCGCGTCGAATCCGGCCACATCGGCACCGGCGACGAAATCGTCATCATGCCCACGGGCAAGGTCGCCAAGGTCAAGTCGGTCGAAAGCTGGCCGCAGACGCCAGTCACTGTGCGGCAAGGCGCGGGCCGTTCGGTCGGCATCACGCTCGACCGCGAACTGTTTCTGGAACGCGGCGACATCATCGCTCACGTCAAGGCTGCGCCACGCGACACCCGCCGCCTGCGCGCCCGCATCTTCTGGTTGCACGACGCTCCCTTGAAGCCCGGCGCATCGGTGCTGGTGCGGCTCGGCACCATGGAAACCCGCGCCACCATCGTCGCCATCGACAAGGCTGTCGATCCCGGCGAGCTTGAAAGCGTCGCGACCTCCGCCATCGGACGCAACCATGTCGGCGAGGTCGACATTTCGCTGGCGAATCCGGTCGCCGCCGATCCCTACACGGATAATCCGCGCACCGGCCGCTTGGTGATCGAGGTCAACGGCCGCATTGCCGGCGGCGGCCTCGTGCTCAGCGTCGATTCCGGACAACGCGCCATTCCTGTCGACATCGTGCCGGTTGAATCCGCATTGCGCGCGGAAGAGCGCTCGGCGCGTTACGGTCACGGCGGTGCCGTGGTCTGGCTCACCGGTTTGCCCGGCTCCGGAAAATCCACCTTGGCCCGCGCCCTCGAACGCAAGCTGTTCAGCCGTGGCGGCTCGCCGCTGCTGCTCGATGGCGATACCCTGCGCGCGGGTCTCAACGGCGATCTGGGTTTTTCGCTGCAGGACCGCGCCGAGAACATTCGCCGCCTTGCTGAGATGGCGACGCATCTCGCGCGCAACGGCCATATTGCCATTGTCGCTGCCGTCTCGCCGTCCAGTGACGACCGCGCGCAGGCGCGGCGGATCGCCGACAATCTGTTCCGCGAAGTCTACGTGGCGACACCGGCCGAGGTCTGCGAAAGCCGCGATCCGAAAGGCCATTACGCCAAAGCGCGCGCGGGCAACCTGCCGAGCTTCACCGGCATCGCCAACGACTATCAGCCGCCGGCCCATGCCGAACTGACCATCGACACCTCGACGCGTTCGGTTACTGAGGGCACCGACGAGATCGAGCGATTGCTAGCCGGAACGGGCGTGCTGTTCGGCGAACTGAACGACCTCGCGGCCAATATCTGAACGTCTTCTCGCCGGTCCGCACCGGCTCACTTTTGCTCTGCGAAACTGGCTCCGCCCGATACCGGCGGGGGCCGTGGCATTTCGCCTTTCGGACCGGGGGAAGGGTCTTCTCTTTTGCCCGTTTTTGGCGTTAAAACCATCCCGCGACGCCAGTTTTTCTGGCCATCACATCACCCTGCCTGAAGCCTCAAAACAGCGTTTCAAAACGCCGTTTTCCGTGGGATTTATCATGAAACGTATCGACGCCAGCGGTCTGAAGATCGCGCCTGTCCTGTTCGACTTTATTGCCAAGGAAGCGACCGCCGGAACCGGCATTGCCCCCGACGCCTTCTGGGCGGGACTGTCCGCGATCGTCAAGGATCTCGCGCCCCGGACCCGCGAGCTGCTCGCCACCCGCGATGCGCTTCAGGCCAAGATCGACGGCTGGCACAAGGCGAACAAGGGCAAGGCGTTCGACATGGACGCCTACACCGCCTTCCTGAAGGAGATCGGCTACCTGCTGCCGGAGCCAGCCGCGAAGGACGTCCAGACCGCGAATGTCGATGAAGAACTCGCCTCCATGTTCGGCCCGCAGCTCGTGGTGCCGCTGACCAATGCGCGCTATTCGCTGAATGCGGCGAACGCACGCTGGGGCAGCCTCTATGACGCGCTTTACGGCACCGATGCGATCCCGCACGATCCGTCCGAAGGTGGCAAGGGCTACAACAAGGCGCGCGGCGACAAGGTAATCGCCAAGGCCAAGACCTTCCTCGATGCCGCCGTACCGCTCGCGACCGGCAACCACAGCGACGTGACTGCCTATCATATCGAGCACGGCCAGCTCGCCGCCAAACTCAAGAGCGGCAACGCAACCGCGCTGAAGAACAAGGCCCAGCTCGTCGGCTATCAGGGCGATGCGGCCTCGCCGACCTCGATCCTGCTGGTCAACAACGGCATGCACATCGACGTGCTGATCGACCGCAGCAACACCATCGGCAAGGACGACCCGGCCGGTGTCGCCGACATGATCCTGGAATCCGCGGTTTCGACCATTCTCGACATGGAGGATTCGGTCGCTGCCGTCGATGCCGAGGACAAGGTTTTGATCTATCGCAACGTGCTCGGCCTGATGAACGGCACCCTGTCGGCCGACTTCGAGAAGGGCGGCAAGACTCTGACCCGCGCGCTCAATGCCGACCGCGTCTACACGGCGGCGGACGGCAGGGGCGGGGTGAAACTGCACGGGCGCAGCATGATGCTGATCCGCAACGTCGGCCATCACATGTTCACCGACGCCGTGCTCGACAGCTCGGGTGAGGAAATTCCGGAAGGCATCCTCGATGCCGCCGTGACCGGCCTGCTGGCGCTTCACGACCTGAAGGGCAAGACCAAGCTGAAGAACAGCCGCGCCGGCTCGGTCTACATCGTCAAGCCGAAGATGCACGGCCCGGACGAAGTTGCGTTGACCGTCGATCTGTTCGGCCGCGTCGAGACGATGCTGTCGATGGCCGCCAACACGATGAAAGTGGGCATCATGGACGAGGAGCGCCGCACCACGGTCAACCTCGCGCAGTGCATCCAGAATGCTTCGCAGCGAATCTGCTTCATCAACACGGGATTTCTGGACCGCACCGGCGACGAAATCCATACGTCGATGGAAGCGGGCCCGATGATCCGCAAGAACGACATGAAGGCGCAGCCCTGGATCAAGGCCTATGAGGACTGGAACGTCGATATCGGTCTGGCCAACGGCCTGCCGGGTCACGCGCAGGTCGGCAAGGGCATGTGGGCTGCTCCCGACAAGATGGCCGACATGCTGACGCAGAAGATCGCGCATCCGCAGGCTGGCGCATCCACCGCGTGGGTGCCCTCGCCGACCGCAGCAACCCTGCACGCCCTGCATTATCATCAGGTCGATGTCGGCGCGCGGCAGAAGGAATTGAAGTCGCGTCCGAAGGCGAAGCTCTCCGACATTCTCACCATTCCGGTGTCGCAGTCGAACTGGGCGCCCGACGATGTGAAGCAGGAAATCGACAACAACTGCCAGGGCATCCTCGGCTACGTGGTGCGCTGGATCGATCAGGGCGTCGGCTGCTCCAAGGTGCCGGACATTCACGATGTCGGCCTGATGGAAGACCGCGCCACGCTGCGCATCTCAGCGCAGCATCTGGCCAACTGGCTGCATCAGGGCGTCGTCAGCAAGGATCAGGTGATGGAGTCGCTGAAGCGCATGGCGGCGATTGTCGACAAGCAGAACGCCGGCGATGCGCTTTACAAGCCGATGGCGCCGAAGTTCGACGGCGTGGCGTTCCAGGCTGCCTGCGACCTGGTGTTCAAGGGCCGCGAACAGCCGAACGGCTACACCGAGTTCATCCTGCACGCCCGCCGCAAGGAAGCGAAGCTCGCGGGCTGACACCACGACACTTTCATGACGAAAACCCCGGCCTCGCGCCGGGGTTTTTGTTTGAGCGGTCCCCAACGCCAAGACGATTTACGGTTTACGCGATCTTAACAGCGCACCGTGAAAGATCGATTCGGTTCGGCCTCGCGCCGATTCACCGTCAAAAGATCGTCTCGCCCTTCCTGCGCGAATGCAGGCTTCAAACAAGGAAGAAGAATTCCATGCGTGCATCGCTTGCCACGAAGCTGTCTTCTATGGTCGCCATCGGGCTGGCCGCAATCACCGGCGCCAGCCTGTGGCTTGCGGACGCCAGCATCGAATCCGAACGGCGGGCGGTGACGCGGCAGGCCGAGTTCAAGCAGCTGGGCGACGATCTCGCGGCCGGCTCGGATCTGCTGACCAACGAAGCGCGCCGGTACACCATCTTCGGAGAGAAGAAGCATTACGACGCCTACTGGCGCGAAGTGAACCAGACCAAGACCCGCGACCGCGTCGTTCAGCGCCTGACCCAGCTCGGCGCTCCAAAGGCAGAACTGGATCTGATCGAAAAGGCCAAAGCCAACTCGGACGCCCTGATCAAGATCGAGGAAGCGGCCATGGCCGCTGCACAGAAGGGCGACCTCGAACAGGCCCGCAAGCTGATGTTCGACGCGAACTACGATCGCAACAAGGCCGTGATCGTGCAGCCGCTCGACGAATTTCAGAACAGGATGAACACCCGCGCCCGGCTGGAAGCGGAAAACGCTCAGTCCCGCGCGCGCTGGATGGGCAACATCGCCGAGATGATGACCATCCTGTCGGCCGTCACCTTTATCGCGATCCTCTATTTCGTGTTCAACCGCCGCGTGGTGGCGCCGCTGACGCAGCTTGGCGCCGTGGTGACCCGCCTCGCCGAGCAGGACTACAAGGCAGAGGTGCCGAATATCGACCGGCAGGACGAGATCGGCGATATGGCCCGCGCTGTGCAGATCTTCAAGCAGAACGGCATCGAGCGCGAACGGCTGGAAGCCGAACAGCGTAACGAACGTTCCGCCAAGGAGAAGCGTGCGACGCAGATGGAGCGGCTGACCCTTGAGTTCGAGACCAAGGTCGGCGATCTCGTTCAACTCCTGTCGACGGCGTCGAACGACATGCAGATGACCGCTCAATCGATGTCGGCGACCGCCGAGGAGACCAACCAGCAATCGACGGCTGTCGCTTCCGCCGCCGAAACCGCATCGCTCAACGTGGAGTCGGTCGCCGCCGCAGCGGAAGAACTCTCGTCGTCGATCGGCGAAATCAGCCGTCAGGTCACCCAGTCGGCAACCATCGCAAGCACAGCGGTGGCTGACGCCAAGCGCACCGACCAGACCGTTCAGACGCTCGCCGAAGGCGCCCAGAAGATCGGCGAAGTGGTCACGCTGATCCAGACAATTGCATCGCAGACCAACCTGCTCGCCCTTAACGCCACCATCGAGGCTGCACGGGCGGGTGACGCGGGACGCGGGTTTGCCGTCGTCGCAACCGAAGTGAAAAGCCTCGCCACCCAGACAGCGCAGGCCACCGAGGAGATTTCATCGCTGGTGAACCAGATTCAGATCGCCACCCGCGACGCGGTCGCCGCCGTGCAGGGCATCGGAACCACGATTGACGACATCAGCAAGATCTCCGCCGCCATCGCCGCCGCGGTAGAGGAACAATCCGTCGCGACGAAGGAAATCGCGCAGAACGTGCAACGCGCGTCCGCCGGCACGGCCGAAGTCACCGCCAACATCGGAGGCGTGCGGCAGGCCGCGACCGATACCGGCTCCGCTGCGGAGAAAGTGCTGGGCGCCGCCGGCAGATTGTCGCAACAGTCCGACGAATTGCGCAGCGAGGTTCGCGTGTTTCTCGGAAGCGTGAAAGCCGCCTGACAGGGAACGATCGCGGCATCGCATCGTTATCGATCATTCTTGCACAGGAGATGATCGATGGATTGGAACCGCGTTGAAGGCAACTGGAAACAGTTCAAGGGTGCTGCGAAGGAAAAATGGGGCAAGCTGACCGATGACGATCTCGATGTCATCGAGGGCCGCCGCGAACAGCTCGAAGGCAAGCTTCAGCAGCGCTATGGATACGCGAAGGATCAGGTCCACAAGGACGTGGACGACTGGTTCAGCACGTTGAAGTAGCTGTCTCGATCAAGCGAAAAGCCCCGGCAATGCCGGGGCTTTTTTATGCACACAATTCCAAACCGAGTTCTGCGTCATTGCGAGCGTTAGCGAAGCAACCCAGACCGGAGGCCGTCAAGCAAGAACTGGATTTTATCGCAAGCGCTCCTCGCAATGACGGAGATCAGAACACCGCGAGATATTTCAGGATCGAGATAATGCCGATAATAATCACGATGACGCGGACGATCTGCTTAGCGCGACCGTCGATCGGCAGCATGTTCACGAGATAGAGAACCAGGATAACGACAAGGAATGTGATCAGGACACTGATAAGCAAAGACATGGTAACCCCTCATGCAATCGAATTGGCGGGTGCGGAAACCATGTCCCGTATCCCTGCAAGCCAACGATCCCGTTGAGGTTTGGTTCCCTTTCGGGAACCGTATTACTGAGCGGCGAGGACCGGCAGACGCTCGAATTTCGCGCGGATCGATTTCGGCGCCGGCGTGAAATTGAGCGCAGCGCTGCGGCGGCTGCTGCCCGCGATCATGAGTCCATTCGCGCCGGCAACAATGTCACCCTTGCGCAGAGTTGGATCGTCCTCGATCTTGACCGCGGCCAGACCCGCTGGGTCTTTGCCGTTGCAGGTGCAGCCGGCGATCAATTCGGTCCGATAGCGAAACGCATTCGGAAGGTCCGAATACGATTTTCCGGTATCGCTCGATGCATGGTCGATCGATCCACCGCGAAAGACTGTCGTCTCGGAAGCGGGACAGAAGCTTTTGCAGGCTTCCGCCTTGGTCTGTCCATCAGACGCGACAACCGGGAAGTAACGGCCGTCACAGGTCCGCACGCAGTAGGACGTCGACCCGTAACTACCGCCATAGACATTGACGCGCCGGCTCGGCGCCGGCTGCGCGTCATCGAACGGCGAAGCGAACGGCATCGATGGCGGCGGGCTCGGGTGCGCGTTGTCGTTCATGATTCCGCCGAAGAACGCGGAGAAGAAATCGCGGGCATGGGCGGTCGATGCCCCGGCCAGAGCCGTAACAAGCACAATCGCGACGGCGCACGCCATCGATCGGCGAAACAACTTGAACTGACGCATGATGCCCTCTTCAGCCTGGTTCATCCGGTACATGGCCCGCTCAAACTTTCACTCAATACAATCCGGACAATTTGACGTTTTCCGACGCGCGCGGTGCAGCCGAACTGCTCTCGCGAAGCGGCTTGAGCGCGCCGGCTCTCGGGGCGGCTCGCTGCCTTGTGGCATCGGCTTCGATCCGGCGGCTCTTCGGCAGAACGACAACCTTGGTGCCGATGGAGACACGGCTGGCGAGATCCTGCACGTCCTCGTTAGTCAAACGGATGCAGCCGCTGGAAACGAACTTGCCGATCGTCGAGGGGTCATTGGTGCCGTGAATACGATAGGCGCTGGAGCCGAGATACATCGCTGCCGCGCCCAGCGGGTTGCCCGGTCCGCCCGCGACAAACCGCGGCAGATAAGGCTGGCGGGCGATCATTTCCGTCGGCGGATGCCAGTCAGGCCAGGCTGCCTTGCGCGATACCGTCTGCACGCCCGACCAGGTGAAGCCCTCGCGTCCGACACCGACGCCATAGCGGATCGCGCGGCCCTGGCCGAGAACGTAATAGAGCGTTGTGTTGCCGGTATCGATGACGATGGTGCCGGGCGCCTCACGCGTTTCATAAGACACTATTTTACGTTGCAGGCGCTCAGGAAGGACAGTGGAGCTGTCACTGTCGTCTTCAGTGACGCCGGGCGAAGGCAGCGCTTGCTGATCCGACCAGAAAGATCCCTGCTGTGATGAGCCGGCGTAACCCAGCGTTTGTGACATCGCAGGCGTCGCCAGAACGATCGGAAGCGCCAGAGCCGCGATGCTCAGGCAGCGGGCAGATCCACGCAATGTGAGCAACCGGGAAATGGAATTTCGAGACACTGAATTCGCCTGTGCCGAATGTGTCATGACCTGCCCCTCGGGTTCTGCAGTGGCATCGGGTGATGCGGATACAGAGCGAACGCGGGGTCATGGCTTTTAGTTCCGGGCGCCCCTCGCCCCGCAATGATTTGTGAGGCGGGCACACGAGAGGTTCAAACCGCGGCAGGCGGAACATTGAGACCGGCTGACGGTTAGCGGTCCCGAAGGCCGGCTGGGGCCGGCGGAAATCGAGGACCTTCATCATGTCTCTTGGCACTATTCTCGTCATTCTTTTGATCCTTATCCTGCTCGGCGTCATTCCAAGCTGGGGTTACAGCGGTAACTGGGGCTACGGCCCGTCGGGGATCGTCGGCACCATCCTGGTGATCGTGGTGATCCTGCTGCTGCTCGGCAGAATCTGACGATGGCGAACGTGCGCCGCGAGGTGCGCAACAAGATTCGTCCGGCGGAGACTTCGCCGGACGACCGCGACGAAAACCCGCCCTCCGTCGGACAAGCAGAGATCGTTTCCTTTTCGCTGGTCGCGCTGCTTGTCATCAGCACGATCGCGGTGCTGTATGTGGCGCGGGCTTTCTTCCTGCCGACTGTCACGGCGCTCGTAATCGGCACCATGCTGTCTCCGGCGGCGAAGTTTCTTGAACGCTACGGAATTCCGCGATCCGTCTCGGCGGTGCTGATCGTCTCCATGACCTGCGCCGCCCTGGCCTTCATGGTGACGCTGATTTCCGCGCCGGTGATGGAGTGGACCACGCGGCTGCCGGAGCTCGGACCATCGCTCAAGGACAAATTCCACATCTTCGACAGGCCGATCGCGCTCTGGCATCAGGTGCAGGGGGTGTTCGGCGGCGTACCCGCAACCGGCGAAGCCGTATTCCCGATGCCGAAGATCGAATGGGTTCAGCCGACCCTCGAATTCCTGTCGCCGACATTCACCGAAATCCTGCTGTTCTTCGCGGTTCTCGTGCTTTTCATTGCAAGCTGGCCGGATCTGCGCCGCGCGCTGGTTCTGAATTTCGAGGGACACGACTCGCGCCTGCGTGCGCTGCGCATCCTGAACGCGATCGAGAGCAATCTCGGCGGCTATCTCCTGACCGTGACGATGATCAACATGGCGCTCGGCGTCGCCACCGGACTGATCTGCGCCGTGACCGGAATGCCAAATCCCGCAGGCCTCGGCGCACTCGCAGCGACGCTGAACTACATTCCGATCATAGGCCCCATTGTCACGTTCGTGGTGCTGGCGGCGGTGGGCATCATTACCGCATCGACGCTCGGCGGCGGATTGATCGCAGCTGCCGCCTTTGCCCTCGTGGCCTTTATCGAAGGACATTTCATCACGCCCATGATCATCGGCCGCCGGCTCGCGCTGAATGCGCTCGCGGTCTTCATGGCCATCGCCTTCTGGACATGGCTGTGGGGACCGATGGGCGCGTTTCTGTCGTCGCCGATCCTGATCGTCGGGCTGGTCCTCAAGGAGCACTTGATGCCGGTCAAGGACACCCAGTTGCCCGGCGACTAATCAGCCATGGAACCTTCACCGGAACCGCGCGTTTTCGCACGGAGCCATACGGCATTCAGGAGTTTTAGATGTCCAGCACCGACGGCGAAGACGCCATGAAAGCCATGACGGACAAAGCCACATATGAACGCCTTCAGAAGGATGTAGAAGCCGTGAAAAACGATATCTCAGCACTCGCAGACCAGATTTCGGACGTGATTGATGCCTTCAAGGGCGATGCCCGCAAGCAGGCCAGACGGACCTACAAGCAGGCCCGCGCCAATGTGGACACGATGATGGCGGACGCCGGCAAGCGCGGCAGCGATGCGCTGGACGCCGCGCAGGATTATGCCGGGACGCTGGAGGAATCACTTGAAGACGCCATCACGCAACGCCCGCTGGCCGCAGTCGGCCTCGCTGTCGGGCTCGGTTTTCTGATCGGCGTGACCTGGCGCCGGTAATCGGGCTTTCAGATTGCCACCGGCGCCAGCCGGTGGCGCGCCCGCGACTGTTTTGTTGACGGATACTGATCGGATTTTCGATGTTTCAGAAATTCATGGATGACGTTCGCGAAAGCACCGGAAGTGCGCTGCGGCTGACGTCTCTGGCAATTGCCGTCGCGGTGTTGCTGTTCATTACAACCTGTTTCCTGTGCGCTGCGGCCTTCGTTTTCGTCCTTCAAAACTACGGATTGCTGCAAGCCTGTTTCGCGGGTGCCGGCGTATTCTTCGTGGCGACGATGCTGGCGGCGATCTCCTATATCCTGCGCAAGCGGCAAATCCGCAAGAAGCCGGTCGAGGCGGCCAAATCCACCATGCAGTCCGCCTTGAGCGATCCGATGGTGCTGGCGGCGGGACTTCAGATCGTTCGAACCATCGGGCTGAAGCGGATTATTCCCATCGTCGCCGTCGGTGGCATAGCCCTTGGCCTGCTGGCCAGCCGTCGCCAAACAGCCGACGACGAACCCGAAGAAGAATAGATTCAAAAGCACTGCAAAAAGCAAAGAGCGCCAATTGGCGCTCTTTTTCGTTGAACCTTCATTGGTCCGTACGACGGCTCAGGTGACGCAGCGTCCCGCTGCGAGCTGCTTTGCGACAGACGTGAGAACGCTCACCACGGGTTCACAGGCCACCGGGCGGGCAACTGCGGACGACAACCCCTTGCCATTGCTCGTGGTCGAGGCCGGAGCCCTGCGCAGAGCATCTGCGGCATCGCCTGACGGCATGCGGACCATCACCGAGGAGTCAGAGGACCCCGGCACCTTGAAGGAAATCGTGACGCCGCCGCCAGCGGGCACCACCGCCGGATCGCGATCACCCTTCGCCGTTCGATCGACATTGACCGAGACGACGTCCCCGCGCGCGATTGCTACCGTGCGCGTCGGGCTCATGATCGTCGCATCGATGCGCTGAGCGGGACCGAGCAGATCGTTTCCCGCCGACACCTCCAGATGCACGGCACCCAGTGCCAGCATCCCTGCCACCACTCCGAGAGTTCCAGAAGCCAGGTAAGACATCTGCCGCCTCTACACGTTGCCATGCCGCATGATTGCGGCTGCGGTAACAACGTGCCTCGCACGGCTTTCGTTCCGGCGGCGCTGCAGCGAAGGCGAGAGAAAAATCCGATTCGGACAGGAACGTTATCGTGAGGCGCGCGTCATATTTAAAGCCGGTCAAATCCCCCTGCCCCTAATCGACCGGCTTACGGGGGTGTGGCCGTGGTGATGCCGGTCGCACCCCTTTTCTTTGTCTTGTTTTTGTCTCTTGGCGGCGCGCACGAAAAAGCCGGAACGCGATGAGCGCGCTCCGGCTTTCGTCATGGTTATGTATTCAGATCGCCGCCGCCTCTCAGGACGCCGCCGCCCGGGGCCTGCTCTTGGAATTACGCTGAAAGAACAACGCCTGGCTCGCCACCGCCGACACCATGGCCGGCTGGAAAGGCTTCGAAATCAAGAACGCCGGTTCAGGCCGCTCGCCGGTGAGGAAGCGCTCCGGATACGCAGTAATGAACACCACCGGCACCTCGAACGTCTTGAGCAGTTCGTTGACGGCATCGAGGCCCGAACTGCCGTCCGCGAGCTGGATGTCCGCCAGGATAAGACCCGGTTTCTTGGATTTTGCCAGTGCAATGGCATCCGTATGGGTCCGCGCCACGCCGATCACGTTGTGACCGAGGTTCTTGACGAGGCTTTCAAGATCCATGGCGATGAAGGTCTCGTCCTCGATGATCAGAACATCGGTCGCGATCTCGGCAGCCAGTTCGCGACCGGCGGTGTCCGCCAGCTCACGAACATTTGTCACATCCGTATCGAGAATGTGGGCGACCTCTTCTTCCGAAAAGCCCTCGAGGGACAACAGCAGAAACGCCTGACGCGCCAGCGCCGTCAAATTTGACAGCCTCTGTTCGGACGCACCCGACGCACCTCCCTTGTCGGCCGTCTCATTCAGGGAAACGGAATTCCATATCTGCGTGAAAAGCCGGAACAGGCCGACTCGCGGCCCATGCTTTTCCTCCAGCAACGCGGGGTCCTGGAGCAGGGCCTCGAGCATGGCTGCCACATAAGCATCTCCCGATGCCTGGCTTCCGGTCAGCGCGCGGGCATAGCGCCGCAACAGTGGCAGATGTTCAGCTACGAGCTGAGAACGAGACATACCCCCTCCAATCAAATCGACATTTCATTTTGGATCATTTCGGACCGTAACGCGGCCGGACAAGCCCGGTTCCCCGCTTCCGGATATTTACGTTCTAATCGGAGAAAAGTTCCCTCCGGTCTGGAACTTTCTGGGGACCCCCTCGTTGACGAGTACATGATCATGGGGCTGAAAGGCTTCGAAGGGAACAGAAAACTCCTGTGTTTCTAGTTAGTTATGAAATGGCTGGCGCACAGGACGACAACGGATCTGGCCAATGAAAGATTTGAAGCCTCCACAGAACAGGGCACCTACCAGCGCCGGCAAGCAAGGTGGCCTCAACGCCGAAATTCAATCTCGTATCGGGCACCAGTTGCGCGCGATGTACGACGATGTCGTGCGTCAGGGCGTCCCCGACAAGTTTGCCGATCTGATCCGCCAGCTTGATTCCCAGGAAGCGGCAGCCCAGATCGCTGGAGAACCACCAAAAGACGGGAGGGACTAATGCCTCTCACGGACTCACTTCGCGACGACATTCTCGCGACCGTGCCAAGCTTGCGCGCGTTCGCTATTTCCCTCAGCGGCAATGCCGACCGGGCGGACGATCTCGTGCAGGAAACGCTGTTGCGCGCCCTTGCGCACATCGATTCCTTCCAGCCGGGGTCCAACCTGCCGGCGTGGCTGTTCACGATTCTGCGCAACTTGTTCCGCTCGGACTATCGCAAGCGGCGGCGGGAAGTTGAAGACGCCGACGGCAGCTATGCCAAAACGCTCAAGTCGCAGCCTGCGCAAAGCGCGCATCTTGAGTTCGAGGAGTTTCGGACCGCGCTCGAGAAGCTACCGCAGGATCAGCGCGAAGCGCTCATCCTCGTGGGCGCGTCCGGCTTCTCCTATGAGGACGCCGCCGCCATCTGCGGATGCGCGGTGGGCACCATCAAGAGCCGCGTGAACCGCGCACGTTCGAAGCTGAGCGCCCTGCTCTACGTTGAGGGTGCCGAGGACTTTGGACCGGATGACACGATCCGCGCTGTGATCGGCGGGGGTGGCGGCTAGGCCGCCGTCCCGGTTTCAGAACCAGCAAAAGAAAAACGCGGCCACCTGCAAGTGGCCGCGTTTTTGCTGGATCAATTCAGGCCGCCGAAGGCCCAGATCAAAATCAGTACGGGAATGGGAATCCCGAGCAACCACAACAGCAGATAACGTCCCATAGACTTTCCTTTGCGTGACACAGCGTCTGCTGCTCAATTCGTCGCCGGAAAGTTTGTTCCTTCGCGGTCCGGATCAGCGCTTTTTGACCGGCGCTCCGAGGCGCTCGGTGCGATCCATCTCGGTCTCGTCCACCACGGTCGCCATCGGCGCTGTCAATTCGTAGACATAGCTCACATCGGTGAAATATCGCTTCGAGGTGCCGCCCAGCGCCTCGGGGGCCACGCGATCCAGCAGCACAATTCCGAACTCGCTGTCGGCCCGGCGGGTCGCGGCGCTGGTGTTGAATTCCTCCCAGCGAAAATGGAAAACCGAATCCGGCTCTTTGCTCACGCTCCAGTCCGCGACGATATGCGGATGCTTGCCGACCAGCGACAGTCCTTCATCTGCATGAGACGCCAGTTCGAAGAACAGCAGCGACAGGCTCTGCGCCGCGCGCGCGCTCACTGTGATGTCAGGACCGCTCAATGCGATCCGGTCTGCATGGGGGATCGCCCGCGGCTCAAACAGGCCCTTGAGCTTGACGCCCTGCCACTGGCTCTCGCTGAGCAGCGACACAACATGCGACATGGCATGAATGCGACCGATCAGCAGGTCGCGCGCCACATCGACGTCCGCGCCATGGCGCATGGTCCGCGTCACGATGGACTGGATCACCGCCAGAATGTTTTTGACGCGATGGTTGAGTTCATCAATGACCGCGGTCAGCCGGCGTTCAAAGTCGATACGGGTCTGGATTTCGCGGCTGAGACGCACGTTATTATAGGACACATATCCGAACAGCCCGCACAGAATGAGCGTCAGCGCCACGCCGATCAGCATGACGATGCCCGCGAGTTCCTGGGCGCGGGTCGCGATATTGGTCTTGGCGTAATAGATCAGCGTCCAGTCCCGCGCTCCGAATGAAACGACGCGCAACAGCGGCGGATTTTCAGCGTCAAGTTGCAGCGGGACGGACATGACATTGCCTTCGGCATCCGAAGTCAGGTTGTCCGAGGCGTTGCGCGGATCGCGCAACGCCACCGAAAACAGGGACAGATCGTCGTTGGCGAGCATCAACGGCGCCAGCCGGTAAGAAATCGTCAAAAAGCCCGCCGTGGTCGTTCCGCTATCCGTCCGCACCGGAGATGCCAGCACGATGCCCATCGGGCCGCCGAGACGCAGCAGCACGAAAGGATCGGACGACACCGGCCTGCCCTCTTCCGCCGCGCGGTTGAGCATCGGCGTGATCACCGGATGGTTGTTCAGCATCCGGCCGACAAATGCCTTGGTCTCGTCGTTTTGCGGTTCAACATCCATCACGACGGTCGCCGGATCCGGCGTCGCTGCCGGATTCAGCGGCGTATCGTCGACGTTTCGGATGACTGGATTGGGGAAGCCCGCGAGCTTCAGTTCGTTCTGCGCCCGGCCGAAATCGGCGCGCGGAACGCGCGCCACCCAGCTTGCGACCAGGAAATCGGTCTTGAAGGCGTAGATCGACGACCGCAACGGCTGCAGCGCGTTGGCCATATTGACTGCGGGCGAACGAAATAGCCCGACCGCAACCCGGGCCAGCAGTTCACGTTCGCTAAGGCGCTCCTGAACCAGACTTGCGTGAGTATCGACGGAACGCGCCAGATCGATCCGGCCGATCGAGAGTTCCTGGTCGTAGACCTTCATGGCCACGAGACCGGAGATAATCACTCCGATGATCGCCATCAGTCCAATGATGAGGCCAAGACGGAGCACGCAATTACTCGAAAACGATAAGGGATGGAAATGAACCCGGGCCGGTGAGGCCGGCGCGGTGCAAACGGGGGTGGTTCGCAAATCCCGAAGTGGTCGTCATGAATACTCTACTGCGGCCGGATGGATCGACCGGCACGGCCTGAATGTGTCGCGAATGGAGTAATGTACGCCCTGCCGGATGGTTCCATCGACCGGAAAATATACCTGTCGCCGTTCATGGTAAATCCACGAAAGACAGCCCTAGGCCGCGGCCAACGCCAGCCCGAGCACGACCGTGATGATTCCGAGCAGGATCGCGCCTAGAAAGACGCCGCTATAGTCTCTGCCGGGGGCTACGCTGAGTGACCGTTTCATGCAGAACTAACACGACCGGCGCGCGAGCGTTCCTGAAAATATCGATGCTGGACGACCGACCGGCTGTGCAGAAACACAGGTGTTCCGTCAGCTAACCTTTTCAGCAGCGGATGCCCGAAGGCCGCCCTTCACTTCGATGAAGCGGATGATGCGATCGAGACCTTCGCTTTTTTTCAGGTTGGTCATGACGAATGGCCGCTCGCCGCGCATGCGCTTGGCATCGGTATCCATTTTCTCCAGCGACGCGCCGACATGCGGTGCCAGATCGATCTTGTTGATCACAAGCAGATCGGAGCGGGTGATGCCGGGACCGCCCTTGGAGGGGATCTTGTCGCCCGCCGCGACGTCGATCACGTAAATGGTGAGGTCCGCCAGTTCCGGCGAGAAGGTCGCCGCGAGGTTGTCGCCGCCGGATTCGATCAGCACCAGATCGAGATCCGGAAACTTGACCCGCATATCGGCCACCGCCGCAAGGTTCATCGAGGCGTCTTCGCGGATCGCCGTATGCGGGCAGCCGCCCGTCTCCACACCCGCGATGCGATCCGGCGTCAGCGAACCTGAACGCACAAGGAATTCCGCGTCCCATTTGGTGTAGATGTCGTTGGTGATCGCCGCGATCTCGTAGCGCTCGCGCATCGCCTTGCAGAGCAGATCCATCAGGGCGGTCTTGCCGGACCCGACCGGGCCGCCGATGCCGACGCGAAGCGGGCCGTTCATGCTGGTGCTCATGGCGAAACCTTTCTCAAGATCGAAACAGCCGGGTGTATTGCGCTTCATGATGCATGCTGGCGAGATCGGCACGGAACGTCGCGCTCGCAAGATCGTCCAGAGACGCATCGAGCGACCTGTCCGCCGTCGCCGCGATCACGGACTCAAGCGCGGCCAGAGCGCGCTGGCTGTCGGTCTGCCCCAGCGGAATGAGACGCACCCCCGCTGAAATCCAGTTGGACGTAGTTGCATGCAGAAACGCATGCAGCGTCGCGACCAGCGGGATGCGATGCCCCGCCGCCAGCACCCCGACGGCGACCGGATAGGCCACCGGACCAGTCACATGCAATGCCAGGAGATCGAGCGCGTCGCAGTTCCAGGCTGAGCGGGCGATTTCGACAAAGGCGCGCCCCTGCGCGGTGGTTTCCAGATGCCGTTCGCGCGACGGCACGAACGCCGCCGCAAGCTCGGCAACGTCGTTCAGCGTCTTACCGTCCGTCGCGACCGCAGCCCGGTACGCATGGCAAAGCAATGTGCCGTCACAAAAACCGGCGCCCTCCTGCAGCATCGCCGCAAGCCAGTCCTGCAGCGTCGCCACGCTGGTGATGTCGCCAGCTTCAACCGCCCACTCGATGCCGCTGGAATAGGAAAACGAGCCGACCGGAAACGACGGCGACAGCCATGTCATCAATCGGAACAGCGCAGCCGATTCATCCGCCTCGACAGCAAGGTCCTGCGGATCGCGATCAGTGCTCGTGGTCATGAGCATGGGCGTGACCGTGGTGATGATCGTGATCATGCTTGCCGTGGCCATGATCGTGATGTGCGTGGTCGGCGCCACGGTGTTTGTGATCGCCGTGACTGTGATCGCCGTGTCCGTGATCCTGATGGGCATGCGCGGCATGGCCGCCGCCGGCATACGCGCCGCCTTCCGGATCGAACGGCGCTTCGATGACAATCACGCGCGCGCCGAGGCCACGCACCATATCCTCGATGACGTGATCGCGGCGGATGCGAAGGCCCTTGCCGACGATCTGGGTCGGCAGGTGGCGATTGCCGAGATGCCACGCGACACGCACCAGATGGTGCGGATCGGTGCCGCGGATTTCCACCAGCGGCTCGGGCGCTGCGACCACCTCGATCAGCCGCCCGTCTTCCAGAACCAGCGCATCGCCGCCGCGCAACGCCACGGCTTCCTTCAGGTCCAGCAGAAACTCCAGCCCGCGCGTGCCGGTCATCGCCATCCGCCGCCGGTGCCGATCGTCGAAGCCGAGCACCACCGTATCGGCGGCGGCCTTGGTCCAGCGAATCTGCGGGCGAACCTGCGTCGCGCGGATCATGGTGCTGTTCTCATAGTTTCTGCACTTCGCCGCCGCTGATGATTTCGATTTCGGTCGGCGATGCTTTCATCGGCGCTGACAGTTCGCGCCATGCCTTCAGATGCGGCGCGCGGCTGTGTGCGGTCAGATCGTCGCGGGTTTCCCAGCGCTCGACGAACACAAAAACATCGGGATCGTTCACGCTGGCATGAAGTTCATAGGAGATGCAGCCCTTCTCCTTGTGAGTTTCAGCCATGCAGACCTTCGCGCCGGCAATGTAACCGGCGCGGTGTTCGGGCTTTACCTTCGTGGTAGCGACGACGTAAATCATCGAACCTCCACGTTCGCAGGCGTGATGACCTCGATCTTCGGCGGCGCTGCCAGGCAATTCACAACCACACGCCCGAAGGTCTTCATGTGTTCGGCCTTGCGATGCGGCACCAGCGCCTCGGCATTTTCCCACTGTTCGACGAACACCAGCTTGGCGGGATCGGTCACGCTCTCATGCAGGTCGTAGGCAATGTTGCCCGCTTCCTTCCGCGTTTCCGCAATGCAGGCTTTTGCGGCGGCAATCATGTCCGCACGCGTTTCAGGCTTGATGGTCAAGGTCGCGACAACGTAAATCAAGGTATCCTCCCGGCTTTTGTTACTTGGTCAGGGCCGGGACCCTAATACATGAAATAGCGCTGCGCCATGGGAAGGACCTCCGCAGGCGCGCAGGTCAGCAATTCGCCGTCAGCGCGCACCTCGTAGGTTTCGGGATCGACCTCGATATTCGGGGTCGCGCCGTTGTGAATCATGCTCTTCTTGGAAATGCGATCGCGCGTGTTTGAAACGGCGTACAGCTTTTTGTCGATACCAAGTTTCCTCGCAAGCCCGCCGGTAATCGCCGCCTTCGAGGTGAACACCACCGACGACGCAGTCAGGGATTTGCCATAGGCCGCGAACATCGGCTGATAGTGCACCGGCTGCGGCGTCGGGATCGACGCGTTCGGATCGCCCATCGGCGCGGCAACAATCGAGCCGCCCTTGACGATGAGGTCCGGTTTTACGCCGAAGAACGCCGGCGACCACAGCACGAGATCAGCCATCTTGCCTTTCTCGACCGAGCCGATCAGCTTCGACACGCCATGCGCGATGGCCGGATTGATGGTGTATTTCGCGATGTAGCGCTTCACGCGAAAATTGTCGTTATCCTTGCCCTTGTCTTCCGGAAGCGAACCGCGCTGCTTCTTCATCTTGTCTGCGGTCTGCCAGGTGCGGATGATGACCTCGCCGAGGCGGCCCATCGCCTGCGAATCCGACGACAGCATCGAGAGCGCGCCGAGGTCGTGCAAAATATCTTCCGCCGCGATGGTTTCTTTGCGGATGCGACTCTCAGCGAAAGCCAGATCTTCCGCGATCGACGGATCGAGATGGTGGCAGACCATCAGCATGTCGAGATGCTCGTCGATGGTGTTGCGCGTGAACGGCCGTGTCGGATTGGTCGATGACGGCAGCACGTTCTTCAGGCCGGCGACTTTAATAATGTCCGGCGCATGACCGCCGCCAGCGCCTTCGGTGTGGAACGCATGAATGGTGCGGCCCTTGAACGCCTTCACCGTGTCCTCGACGAATCCCGATTCGTTCAGCGTGTCGGTGTGGATCATCACCTGAACATCAAAATCGTCGGCCACCGACAAACAGTTGTCGATCGCGGCTGGCGTGGTGCCCCAGTCTTCATGGAGTTTCAGCGCGCAAGCGCCGGCTTTGATCATCTCGACCAGTGCTGCTGGCCGCGATGCGTTGCCCTTGCCGGAAATGCCGAGATTGACCGGGAACGCATCGAACGACTGGATCATCCGCCCCATGTGCCACGGGCCCGGCGTGCAGGTCGTAGCGAAAGTGCCATGCGACGGCCCAGTGCCGCCGCCCAGCATTGAGGTCACGCCGGACATCAGCGCGTGTTCGATCTGCTGCGGGCAGATGAAATGGATGTGCGAGTCGAAGCCGCCGGCGGTGAGAATCTTGCCCTCGCCCGCGATGATGTCGGTGCCGGGGCCGATCACGATGGTGACGCCGGGCTGAATGTCCGGATTGCCGGCCTTGCCGATGGAGGCGATATGACCATCCTTGATGGCGACGTCGGCCTTGACGATGCCCCAGTGATCCACGATCAGCGCGTTGGTGATGACGGTGTCGGCCGCGCCCTGCCTGTTGGTGACCTGCGACTGGCCCATGCCGTCGCGGATCACCTTGCCGCCGCCGAATTTCACTTCCTCGCCGTAGACGGTGAAATCCTTCTCGACCTCGATGATGAGGTCGGTGTCGGCGAGACGGACCTTGTCCCCTGTCGTGGGACCGAACATATCGGCATAAACGGAACGTGAGATTCTGGTGGCCATCAGTACGCCCCTGTCTTGAGCTTCATGCCGCTCACAACTTACCCATCACGTCGCCGCGGAAACCGTAGACCGTGCGCTTGCCCGCCAGCGCGACGAGATTGACCTCGCGGGTTTGTCCCGGCTCAAAACGAACCGCGGTGCCCGCCGCAATGTCGAGCCGCATGCCGCGCGCCTTTTTGCGGTCGAACTTCAGCGCCGGATTGGTTTCAAAAAAATGATAGTGCGAACCGACCTGAATCGGCCGATCGCCGGTGTTCGCCACGGTCAGCGTCGCCGTCTTGCGGCCCACGTTGAGTTCGATATCGCCGTCCTTGATGAAGAGCTCACCGGGAATCATTCTGCCGTTTCCTCCGTCATTCCGTAGCGCGCGAAACGCAAACCCGGAATCTAGAACAGTTAATGCTGGATTCCGGGTCCGGCGCTCTGCGCGGTCCCGGAACGACAATCTTGAATCTCACCGTATCGGTTCATGCACCGTCACCAGCTTCGTTCCGTCCGGAAACGTCGCCTCGACCTGAATATCGTGGATCATCTCGGCGATGCCATCCATACATTGCTCCCGCGTGATGACCTCCGCACCGGCCTTCATCAATTCTGCAACGGTACGGCCGTCGCGCGCGCCCTCGACGATGAAGTCGGAAATAATCGCGATCGCTTCGGGATGATTGAGCTTGACGCCGCGCTCGAGACGCCGACGCGCGACGATGGCGGCCATGGAGACGAGAAGCTTGTCCTTTTCGCGGGGAGACAAATTCATACGCGCAGTATCCGGTTCAAAAGTTTAATTTAATTCAGCCAGAGCCTCGGCAAGCCCGAAGGACTCACACATCCCAGCACCTTCATCATATCGGCGCGGAGTCGCGCGGCATCTTGTGCGCAGAAGCGCGCCATTGCAAATTCGTTCCACGCTGACACGCCGACCTCGGCCCCGAACGCATCAGAGGCTTCGCGGATGCGTTCGACGACGGACTCGTCGCCCGGCACGATCAACGCCGTGCCGATGGCCACACCACCGTTTGCGATCGCGCGGCTGGCGAGCTTCGCGGCAATGTCGCCGTCGAGCTGGATGGTTTCGGCAAAGGCGAGCTTGCCGCCGATCCGCAAACGCCAGCGGTCGACAAAGCTGCCGCGTGTCATTACTTCGCCCATGGCTGCGCGACCGAACACGACGATTTCGCATAGCAAAAGCGAGGCGCTTGGCGCCAGATCGATATCGATCTTCCGCGTCACGCAGGCCTGATCGAACAGAATGGTTTCCTGCGGCAGCCACGCCAGCCGCGCATCGGCACCCGCGCGCAGCGCGATATTCACCTGGGCATCCGGGCCATGGGAGCGATAGACCTTCTCGGCCGCAGCCGTGGTCACGGTCAGATGCGCGCCAGTGTCCGCTGCGATGTCGATGTCGAAACGATCGCCGCCTGCGATGCCTCCGGCCGTGTTGACGAACACGGCGGAAAGCCCTTGCTGCTCCGGCGATGGAAATCGCACGCGCAACGATCCGGCTTCATGCAATTGGCGGCGCCGCGTCGCGCCGTCCTTCACATGCACGTCGAATTTGACCGCGCCGACCGCCCGGTTGGCCGCGAAGGTCTCCGCTGACGACGATATGATTCCGCTCTGCATCAGCCCCGGCCAGTTCAAGTCTGCTCAGTCGGTCCCATCACAGCGCCATCTGGCGGCTGATCTCGGCGGGATCGAGATTACTACGATCGCAGGTATACTTGACCGCACCGCGATCCATCACGGCAAAATTGTCGCCGAGCTCACAGGCAAAGTCGAGATATTGTTCGACCAGCACAATGGCCATGGTGCCGAGACTGCGCAGATAGGAAATGGCGCGGCCGATGTCCTTGATGATGGAGGGCTGGATGCCTTCGGTCGGCTCGTCCAGCAAAAGTAATTTTGGCCGCATCACCAGCGCGCGGCCGATGGCCAGCTGCTGCTGCTGGCCGCCGGACAGATCGCCGCCGCGACGCCCCAGCATGGTCTGCAATACGGGAAAAAGTGAAAAGACATCATCCGGAATGGAGCGGTCGTCGCGCTTCAGCGGCGCAAAGCCGGTTTTGAGATTTTCCTCGACCGTCAGCAGCGGAAAGATTTCACGGCCCTGAGGAACGAACGAGATGCCCTTTCGCGCGCGCTCATAAGGCTTCAGGCCGCCGATATCGGCACCGTTGAATATGATCGATCCGTCCTTGATCGGATATTGCCCGACCATGGCGCGCAGCAGGCTGGTCTTGCCGACGCCGTTGCGCCCAAGCACACAGGTCACCTTGCCGGGCTCGGCCGCCAGCGACACGCCGCGCAACGCCTGCGCCGCGCCGTAATAGAGGGTGATGTTCTTTACATCCAACATGGCATGTCTTTCTTGCGCATGATCTTGCCCGAAAACCGGTGTCCACTTTTCGGGATCATGCGCTAACGCCCCAAATACACTTCGATGACGCGCTCGTTGGACGACACCTGATCGAGCGTGCCTTCCGCGAGAACCGAGCCTTCGTGCAAGCAGGTGACGCGAACACCGAGTTCGCGCACGAAGGTCATGTCGTGTTCAACGACCACAACGGTCTTTTCCTTGTTGATCTCTTTCAGCAGTTCGGCGGTCTGATGGGTTTCGACGTCCGTCATGCCCGCAACCGGTTCGTCCACCAGAAGAAGCTTCGGGTCCTGCGCCAGCAGCATGCCGATCTCGAGCCATTGCTTCTGCCCATGTGACAGGGCACCGGCGAGCCGGTCGCGTGAATCCTTCAGCCGGATCGTCTCCAGCACGCGCTCAATGCGTTCGCTCTCGTCCGGCGTCTCGCGCCAGAACAGGGTGCCGCGCACGCGATGATCGACATTCAGCGCCAACAGCAGGTTGTCCTCGATGGTCTGGCTTTCGAACACAGTCGGCTTCTGGAACTTCCGGCCGATGCCGAGTTCGGCGATCTGCGTCTCATCCAGCCGCGTCAGATCGACCTTGCCATCGAACAGCACGTCGCCCTCGTCCGGCCTGGTCTTGCCGGTGATGATGTCCATCATCGTGGTCTTGCCGGCCCCGTTGGGGCCGATGATGGCGCGCATCTCGCCCGGCGCAATGGTCAGCGACAGGTTGTTGATGGCATGGAAGCCATCGAACGACACATGCACGCCGTCCAGGTAAAGCATGGCCGAAGTGGCGCGGGTGTCCATGACGTTCATGTGCCTACTCCGCCAGACCTGGTTTGGTGAGTCCGGATTGGGTCACGCCGTCTTCCGCCGCTGCACTCGCCGCGTTCGCGTCAAGCTGCTCCCGCCGCTTGCCCCACCAGTCCTTCACGGTGCCGACAATGCCCTTCGGCAACAGCAGCGTCACCAGAATGAACAACGCGCCCAGCATGAACAGCCAGTACGGCGCGAGGACACCGGAGGTGAACACGGTCTTGGCATAGTTGACGACGATAGCGCCAAGCGCCGCACCGGTCAGCGTGCCGCGCCCGCCAACGGCGACCCAGATCACCGCCTCGATGGAATTGCCCGGCGCGAATTCTCCCGGATTGATGATACCCACTTGGGGCACATACAGAGCACCGGCGACGCCCGCCATGCAGGCCGACAGCGTGAACACGAACAACTTGTAGTTCTCGACGCGGTAGCCCAAAAATCTCGTGCGCGATTCCGCGTCGCGGATCGCGATCAGCACCTTGCCGAGTTTCGAAGTCACGATGGCGCGGCAGATCAGGAACGCCACCGCCAGCGCCAGGCATGACAGTGCAAACAGCGCCGCGCGTGTCCCCTGCGCCTGCACGTTGAAACCGAGAATGTCCTTGAAGTCGGTCAGGCCGTTGTTGCCGCCGAAGCCGAAGTCATTCCGGAAGAACGCCAGCAGCAGCGCATAGGTCATCGCCTGGGTGATGATGGACAGATACACACCGGTGACGCGGGAGCGGAATGCCAGCCATCCGAAGCAAAACGCCAGCAGCCCCGGCACCAGCAGCACCATCAGCGCCGCGAACCAGAACATGTCGAAGCCGTACCAGTACCACGGCAGCGCCTTGTAGTTCAGGAACACCATGAAATCCGGCAGCACGGGATTGCCGTAAACGCCGCGCGAGCCGATCTGCCGCATCAGGTACATGCCCATGGCGTAGCCGCCGAGCGCGAAGAACGCGCCGTGCCCCAGCGAGAGAATGCCGCAATAGCCCCAGATCAGATCGATCGACAGCGCGAGGATGGCGTAGCAGAGATACTTGCCGAACAGCGCCATCAGATAGGTCGGCACTTGCAGGGCTGAGGATTCCGGCAGCAGCAGATTCGACAACGGCACGAGAATGCCGACCGCGGCCACAATCAGCAGAAACCAGGTGGCGCTCTTGTTGAGCGAGCGGGTGAGGACATACGGCATCATGCTTCCACCGACCGGCCCTTGAGCGCGAACAGGCCGCGCGGCCGCTTCTGGATGAACAAGATGATCAGCACCAGAATGGCGATCTTGCCGAGCACCGCGCCCGCGACCGGCTCAAGAAATTTATTGGCCATACCCAGCGTCAGCGCGCCGACCAGGGTGCCCCATAGATTTCCGACGCCGCCGAACACCACCACCATGAACGAGTCGATGATGTAGCTCTGTCCGAGATTGGGGCTGACGTTGTCGATCTGCGACAGCGCCACGCCCGCGATGCCGGCAATGCCGGAGCCGAGGCCGAAGGTCAACGCATCGACCCGCGAAGTCGCGATGCCCATGGAGGCCGCCATGCGGCGGTTCTGGGTGACGGCGCGCATCTCGAGCCCGAGGCTGGTGAAACGCAGCATGCCGAGCAGGATGAAGAACACCGCGATGGTGAACACCACGATCCAGAGCCGGTTGTAAGTGATCGTCATCTGGCCGATTTCGAACGCGCCGCTCATCCACGACGGATTTCCGACCTCGCGATTGGTCGGGCCGAACATGGTCCGCACCGCCTGCTGAAGCACCAGCGAGAGGCCCCATGTCGCCAGCAATGTCTCCAGCGGCCGGCCGTAGAGGAAACGGATAATGGTCCGCTCGATGATGACGCCAATGATGCCAGCCACGAGAAACGCGAGCGGCACCGCGATCAGCAGCGAATAATCGAACAGGCCCGGATAGCTGGTGCGGATCAGATCCTGCACGACGAATGTCACGTAGGCGCCGATCATCACCATCTCGCCGTGCGCCATGTTGATGACGCCCATCACGCCGAACGTAATGGCAAGGCCGATGGCGGCAAGCAGCAAGACCGACCCGAGCGACAGGCCGTACCATGCGTTCTGCGCGGTGGCCCATATTGCAAGCTTGCTCTGGATCGAACTGATTCCGGACGCTGCGGCGCGCGCCAGCACCGGCGACTGATCGGCGGGCAGTCCGGTGAGGACCGCCAGCGCTTCCTGATCGCCGCGGTCGCGGATCACCGAAATCGCGTCGAGCTTGTCCGCCTCGGAGGCATCCGGCTTGAACAGGACGATGGCGGCCTTGGCTTCGGCAAATGCCCGCTTCGCGCCGCTGTTGGTTTCCTTTTGCAACGCGCCCTCGATCACCGGCAGGAAGGCTGCATCGTGGGTCTTGAAGACGGACTGCGCCGCCTGAATTCGCTTGGCGGGATCAGGCGACAGCAACGTCAGCCCGCCGAGCGCGGCCTCAACCGTGCGGCGCAGGCGGTTGTTGAGACGCACGACAGCGGCACTTGGCGGCACTGCGCTGATCGCAGCTCCGCTCGCTGCATCAAAAGCCTTTCCGCTCTTGTCGGTGTAGAAAACCTTCTTGCTCTGCGGGTCGGCCAGCAGACGGCCGTCCTGAAGCGCGTCGATGATCGGAAAGGCCTGCGGATTACCGCTGGTCGCCAGCGCCCCGATGGCGGCCTCGGTGTCGGAAAATGAATCGTTGGCAAACTGGGCAACGGCGTCCTCGAAGGGACCGGCGAGCACCGGCACGCCCGAGACGAGAACGAGCACCAGCGCGATCATCGTCGCACGACAGCAATTGAGAAAAGTGGAAAGCACGTGACAACCCCGGCAGAGGTGAGAGGAAGGCGGCGACTGCCGCCGCCTTCCGGTGTTGGAAGTGTCTAGGAATTCGTCACTGCGAGCGAAACGAAGCAATCCAACGCAACAAGGAAACCTAGATTGCTTCGCCGCAAGCGCCTCGCGACGACGTTCAACTCAGGACGGGATCAGGACCCCTGACCGCCGCACTTGTTGGTCTTGGTGTTGAAGTTGCCGCACTTCTTGCCGACCCAGTCGCCGATCAGGTCCTTGGAGCCGTCAAGCTCCTTCGACCAGGCGTCGCCTGCGACGAGGCCCGGCGTCTTCCACACCACGTCGAACTGGCCATCACCTTTGATTTCGCCGATGAATACAGGCTTGGTGATGTGATGGTTCGGAAGCATTTCCGAAACGCCACCGGTCAGGTTCTTGGCCTTGGTGCCCGGCAGGGCATCGATCACCTTGTCGGCGTCAACCGACTTGGCTTTCTCGACAGCCTTCACCCACATGTCGAAGCCGATCACGTGCGCTTCCATCGGATCGTTGGTCACGCGCTTCGGGTTCTTGGTGTAGGCCTGCCACGCCTTGATGAACGCGGCATTTTCGGGCGTCTTGATCGACTGGAAGTAGTTCCAGGCGGCGAGATGGCCGAGCAGCGGCTTGGTGTCGATGCCGGCGAGTTCTTCTTCGCCGACCGAGAACGCAACGACCGGAATGTCGGTCGCCTTGATGCCCTGGTTGCCGAGCTCCTTGTAGAAAGGAACGTTGGCGTCGCCGTTGATGGTCGAAACCACCGCCGTCTTCTTGCCCGCCGAACCGAACTTCTTGATGTCGGCGACGATGGTCTGCCAGTCGGAATGACCGAACGGCGTGTAGTTGATCATGATGTCTTCGGACTTGACGCCCTTCGACTTCAGATAAGCTTCAAGGATCTTGTTGGTGGTGCGCGGATAGACGTAGTCGGTGCCCGCCAGAACCCAGCGCTGCACTTTTTCTTCCTTGGCGAGATAGTCGACCGCAGGAATCGCCTGCTGGTTCGGCGCAGCACCGGTGTAAAACACGTTGCGCTCGCTCTCCTCGCCTTCGTACTGGACCGGATAGAACAGGATCGAGTTCAGCTCCTTGAACACCGGCAGCACTGACTTGCGGGACACCGAGGTCCAGCAACCGAACACCACGGACACCTTGTCCTTGGTGATCAGCTCGCGGGCCTTTTCCGCGAACAGCGGCCAGTTCGAAGCGGGATCGACAACGACGGCCTCGAGCTTCTTGCCGAGCACGCCGCCCTTCTTGTTCTGTTCATCGATGAGGAACAGGATCGTATCCTTCAGCGTGGTTTCGCTGATGGCCATGGTTCCGGAAAGCGAATGAAGGACGCCGACCTTGATGGTCTCCTGCGCCTTTGCCCCGCCGATGTTGGCGAGTCCCAAAAAAAGACCCGCAGTTGCGGCCAACCATTTACGGCGGCTGAACGGTGCAACTGCAGCGGTGTTGAAATGCGTAAGCATGCGATGTCATCTCCCTGACGCAGACGTGAAACGCTCTGCGACGACCCACCGGCCGCCGGCGTTAAGGGAATCGCAAGAACTATGCCAAGGGGCACATCTCCTAACTGCTTGATTTGAAAAATAAAAATTGACCCGTCGATCAAAGTGTATTTTTGCTGCCTTTTTTATAAGCAGCTAAGCTGACGTCCCTTTCGGCATCTGCACATAAAATAAGCTACTTTTCGCCCGTGTCTAAAATTCAAGCAGGCCGCAAAACTGAGTCATTTGGTGGCCGGCGGCCCGCGCGGGACCATCCAGACCGTTTTTACCTTGAAAGCGCCGTGTTCCTGTTCCATATGAAGCGCACGACCTTGAGAATCATCGGGTCTCTGCGAGCCGCGTGTACTGATCCCGCTTCCAAAAGATTTTTGGCGGTTTCTGGCTTGCTCCTTCAGCTAACCAGAATCGACGCCCCAGACACGCGGGTGTCTCCGACACCCGCCCGCACCTGACATTTCCGTCGGGCGCGCGCCATGACTCATAGAAAGATACCCTTTTGACCTCCTTCCAGGATTTCGGCCTCGCCGATCCAATCTCGCGTGCCCTTAAAGAAGAAAACTACGTCACGCCCACCCCCATCCAGGCTCAAACCATTCCCATCGCGATCACCGGACGCGATGTCATCGGCATCGCGCAAACCGGCACCGGCAAGACCGCGTCCTTCGCGCTGCCGATCCTGCATCGTCTGCTGGAAAACCGCATCAAGCCGCAGCCCAAGACCTGCCGCGTGCTGGTGCTGAGCCCGACCCGCGAGCTGTCGGGGCAGATCCTCGAGAGCTTCAACGCCTATGGCCGGCATATGAACCTGACATCGACGCTGGCCATCGGCGGCGTCCCGATGGGCCGCCAGGTCCGCTCGATGATGCAGGGCGTTGACGTGCTGGTGGCGACACCTGGCCGTCTGCTCGATATGGTTCAGGGCAATGCGCTCAAGCTCAATCAGGTTGAGTTTCTCGTCCTCGACGAAGCCGACCGCATGCTCGACATGGGCTTCATCAACGACATCCGTAAAATCGTCGCCAAGCTTCCGGCGAAGCGCCAGACGCTGTTCTTCTCGGCCACCATGCCGAAGGACATTGCTGATCTCGCCGACCGCATGTTGCAGGACCCTGCCCGCGTCGCAGTGACGCCGGTGGCATCCACGGTAGAGCGCATCACCCAGAAGGTCCTGCAGGTCGATCACTCGGCGAAGCCAGCGATTTTGGCCCAGATCCTCAAATCCGAGCAGGTCAACCGCGCGCTGATCTTCACCCGCACCAAGCACGGCGCGGACAAGGTGGTAAAAGGCCTTGTGAGAGCAGGCATTCCCGCTGATGCCATCCACGGCAACAAGTCGCAGAACCACCGCGAGCGCGTGCTGGCGGCGTTCCGCACCGGCGAGATCCGAACGCTGGTGGCCACCGACATCGCCGCTCGCGGCATCGATGTCGACGGCATCAGCCATGTCATCAATTACGACTTGACCAACATGCCGGAAACCTACGTCCACCGCATCGGCCGCACCGCGCGCGCCGGCGCGGACGGCACCGCGATTTCGCTGGTCGCCGGGGCTGAAGAGCTTGGCTACCTGCGCGACATCGAAAAACTGATCCGCGTCACCCTGCCCAAGGAAGATCGCCGCACCCCGGGACATCAGCAGCGCCCTGCCGCGGCGGCACCTGCCCAGCATCGTCCGGCTCGTTCCGGATCGCACGGGCACAACCCGCGCTCCAACGACGCCGCGCCCGGATCGAAGGGTCCGCGCCGCCGCCGTCGTCCCGGCGGGGGCATGCCGCAGTCCGACCGGCACGAGGCGAGCCGTCATGAACAATCTCGGCCATCGCAAAATGCCAAGGGTGAGGGTATTCAGGGGGTCGCTTTCCTGCACCGTGAAAGCCGCCCGGCTCAGAACCAGCCCAGGCGGAATCAACGCCCGCAGCGCTCATAACCGGATTATTGGGTATATAAATTAGAGGACTCGGAGACCCCTATGGCCAAAGAAGAGTTGATCCAGTTCGAAGGACTGGTGACCGAAATTCTTCCCGATGCGCGTTATCGCGTCCAGCTCGATGCCGGACACGAGATCGTCGCCTACACCGCCGGGAAGATGAAAAAGAACCGCATCAAGACCTTGGCGGGCGACCGGGTGACGATCGAAATGTCGCCCTACGATCTCGAAAAGGGCCGCCTGATTTTCCGGCACAAGGACGAGCGCGCCGGCAGCGGCCCGCCCCGCGGCACCCCGCCGCGCGGACAGTTTCGCCGCCGGTAACGGCTTCCCGCACAAGATATACGGATCGCGCATGGCACGCGTCATGCGCGATCCCACGCTCCCAAGGCACGCTGGGCGGGCATCAAAAATCCGCACCCGTCAGGATTGTTTCGGGGGGCATTTTCACGTAATATTGAGAGATCGATCTTCGGCCGGACGACCTAGCTATCCACCGGTACAGCCGGTTTAGACGCTGACGACCTCATCCAAATTTCGATCTCACCAGCCCATTTAGACGTGGGCTTTGACTATATCTATCTTGAGAAGGACTACCTGCGTGAGCATGGGAACAGTGAAGTGGTTCAACGCGACTAAGGGTTACGGTTTCATTCAGCCTGACGATGGCGGCAACGACGTGTTCGTTCACATCAGCGCCGTCGAGCGCGCTGGTCTCGGAACGCTGCGCGAAGGCCAGAAGATCAGCTACGAAATCGTCGCCGATCGCCGTTCGGGCAAGTCGTCGGCCGACAATCTTCGCGCTGCCGACTAACTGAAATTTTCGCAGCTCACGCTGCAAGAAATTTCAAGACCGAGAACAAACATCGAAAGGCCGTGCGGATTGCACGGCCTTTTTTGTTGGGCGCAGTCTGCTCGTTCTGCTTTGCGCGAAGCTGCCGAGGCGGCCCGCGATCAACTGGTGTAGTCGACCTTCTCGGACTGGCGAGGCCGGGTGTAAGTCTGCTCGGATAAGGGAATGCTGGTCTTCATGACGTAACCGGTGATCGGCTTGTAGGTGTACGTCACCTCACTCCAGATCAGATGCGTGTTCGGAACAAGAAGATCCGTTGGAATCGTCGTGATGACGGTATCCTTGGAATATCCCGCCGTCACCGTGACCGAACTGCCGCTGATGGTGCCCTTGTAACTCCAGACAACCTTCACCGTCTTCGTCGCGTCGATCGTGACTTGCGTGATCCGCTGCGTCATGGTCGTCGGAGTGACGGCGTAAGGCGCCATGACGGCCGTGCCCATCTTGAAGAAGTTCGAGATGTCTGTGGACGTCACTTGCGAACCTTGTGAGACGAGGTCGGACAACGTCCGCGCGGTCAGCGTCACCTTGCGGTCGATGGCAACGCCGCTCGACGTGTCGATCACTCCAAACAGCAGCAGCAGCATCAACGGCACGATGAATGCGAATTCAACCGCTGCGACGCCGCGCTTGTCTCCCGCGAAGCCAGCAACAAACCGCCGGCCGCGATATACGATCCTTGAGGTTCTGATCATGTTAAGAGCCATTTGGTTCGACGCGGAACGCGGCCGATGCCGCCAGCAACCTTTCGGAATTCGCTCCGCCGGATCCAAAAAGATTTGCGATGTTGTAGCCAAGTCCGGTCACGAACAGCGGCCATTGATAGAACGTGCGAATCAAAACGGTGTCGCCAGGGTTTGGCACTGCATATGCGGACTTGCCTTTGAAGACTCCCCCGACGATGGGCATGGTAAGATCCGCCGACGGAATTGCGACCCCCGGAGCGTAGGCTTTCACGACAATGGTGAGGGTCTTGGTTCCGGGCGCCCCGTTGCAACTGAACAGCACCTTGACCCGATTGCAGACATCGGCCTCGAACTGTGCCTGAGTCATGCCGGCGTTCTGTGCCTGGTTTGTGTACATCAAGCGCGCGGAGTCGTGCGTTCCCGTCTCGAGGACCTGGGATGCGAAAAACATCAACGCCGTTTCCATGACCGCAAACAGCAAGGCGAAGAAAAGCGGAGCGATGAACGCGAACTCGACGGCCGCGGAGCCGCGCTGGTTACGGCGGAAGCGGCGCAGGGCTTTCTGAAGCGCGTTCGGGGACATCACGGGGGGACGCATCAGGCTATCCTCGGAAGGCGGCGGAAATAACTACCGCCGAGAATAGACGACAGAGATTGTTGAATGCTTGCGCCGGATAGGAACAACCCGAGGCGCGCCATTAACCGGATGTTAACGAATTGAGCCTGGAGGCGATGGGGATCGCTTCCAAAGTAGTCGCGATCAGCTGCAGTTCGGCGAGCAGTTTATTGTGTCGCGATTGGTTCCACGATAGATGGTCACGACATTGTCGGTCTCGTCGTCATTGGCCGACTTCGTACCGGGACGGGCGTCCACGAGGCTGCGGAGAGCAAGCGACAACGTTCCGCTCTGGCGGGCCTTCGCCAACGCTTCGGTCTGCCGGGGCTTCAGTTCGAGCGTTGCGGTCTTGCCGACGACAACTTTCTGACCGTTCTTTTCCTCGACGGTTTGATCGATCGCCAAAACGCGCACATCGCTCAGAATCGCCGACGAATTGAAAATGTCCGCTCCCCCGCCATCGGGGTTCTTAAGGCGGCGCGAAAGAATGACATCGACCCTGTCATTCGGCAGGATAAAACCGCCCGCCCCGGTTTCCGGTGAGATTTCGGTCGAAACCGCCCGCATTCCGCTCGGCAGGATCGCAGCCATGAAGCCGGACCCATTACTCTTGACCAGTTTTGTTTCCCGGATCGGTTCTCCGGTCAGCATCGGCGACCGCGCAATCGAGCCTACAAGCTGGGTTACCGCATCGGCGCGATCGCTGCGGCGGATGAAGCTGGAACTCGCCGTGGCCGCTGGCCAGGATTGCCATTGCAGGTTATCGGCCGTGACCTGTTGACCAAGGCCGATATCGCCTTTTGCAACCAGGACGTCGGTGGTCTCCATCCGGGCGACCGGCGCGGTTGGCGGCGCAGAATTCGGATTACTGCTGGCCAGGTAGGCGGCAACGCCACCCGCTGCGACGGCAATCGCCAATACGACAACTCGCGCCTTGTTCATAGGTTTACTCTCATACGCAACACAAAACCCGGGGCCGCATACAACCGGCCCGACATGGCAAATCTGACGTTAATTGATGAATGAACTGCAAACAGGGAAGCGGTTATCCGGTCGGACAAGGCAAGCGCCCGGCATGCCCGCCAGGATTCCACACAGGGCCAACGCGCCGCAGACTTCCGGAGGCGTCGGGAGAGCGAGCCTCACCTGCATGCGACCCGCCTCATTAAGCGTGGCCGTTAAAGCAGAATTTACCGTCAGCAAGAAGAGCCGGATACCCCGGACTTTCGGCAATCGAATTAACTGCGCTGCAATTCCTCCCACGTAAGTTCACGCCATGGTCACGGTGGTTTCCGCCCCGCAACGACCAGAGTTCTACAGCCACGTGTACAAATGGAGTTACAGATGACCAAGCTCGTTGCTCGCTTCGTCAAGGACGAATCCGGCGCTACCGCCATTGAGTACGGCCTGATTGCCGCCGGCATTGCGCTGGCGATCATCACTGCGGTGAACACTCTCGGCACCACCCTGAACACCAAGTTCGGCAACATCAACACCTCGATCAACTAAGCGATCGGTTGTTCTTGAAAATAAGGGGCTTCGGGAAACCGAAGCCCTTTTTTATGCCGATGTCACGGTCAACAAGTCCCTGTAAAGTTGCGTAAGCGTATGAAGCCGTCACCCGCGGGGAAGCGTACAAGCGCCCGGTCCATCTTCGTGACGCTATCTGGCGATGAGGCCGTCCGTTTGGTCTGCGCGGCTCTGATCCTTGCATCGCTCGCAGCCCTGTTCCGGATAGCCAGCGTCTGGTAGTGCGCCGTTTCAGGATTGTTCATTTCTGCCGATTAACTTGCCGCATCGCTCCTTCGGACCGAGTTCCCGCGGAACACTTTCGACAGATCCCGGCAAATCCATGACCCTCGACCTCGCGCGCATCTTCCTGTTCCCGGCACTGATGGCCTTCGCCGCGGCGAGCGATTTGTTCACGATGACGATCCCCAACCGGGTCTCGCTGCTGCTGGTGGCGGGTTTTTTTGTTGTCGCCGGCTTCAGCGGCATGCCGTTGTCCGAGATGGCCCTGCACGTCGGGGCCGGCCTGACGGTCCTCGTCGTCGCTTTCGCATGCTTCGCCTTTGGTTGGATGGGTGGTGGCGACGCCAAGATTGCAGCCGCCGCCGGGCTGTGGCTGGGATTTACACCCCTCCTCCAATTCCTTGTCTATGCATCCCTGTTCGGCGGCGCGCTGACGCTGTTTCTGCTGCAATTCCGGCAATGGCCGCTGCCATACCCCCTTCTTTCGCAGAAATGGCTGCTGAACCTTCATCATAAGGACACCGGAATTCCCTACGGCATCGCCCTCGCCCTCGGCGCGCTGATGGTCTATCCGGAAACCGAATGGATGAAAGCCGTCGATCTCACGCGCTTCGTCGGACACTGACCGACGCCCGCGACGATGACCGCAACTTCTCATTAACGCGATTTAGATACGCCTCATTAACCATGCTTTGACGTTTAGCTGGTCAAATCCCACCACAGCGACGGGTCGGTCGCGGCGTGATGTGGAAAGTGAAGCGTATGAATACCGCGCGGATTGTCGTCCTGGCCAATGCTGCATGCACCGGCGGCGCTGCAGCATATTCTGCAGGCGGCTCCAATCCGAAGCCGGTCGAAGCTCCGGTGGCGCTGGACATCAACGACGTCCGGGCCGGTGCAACACCTCGCCGATTCCAACAACAACGACGTGACCGCAACGAAGCCGGCAAGCGCGGCAGCGTCAACGCGGCCCGTTACGGCGCCTCAACACCAATGACGACACGGAAGCGATCAAGGGGACTGGGACGATGAGGCGAGAGGGACATCAGGCACCTGTGCGGACCTTCATGGTGCGTGCCCTGTCGTTTGCCGCGGTCTCCGCGCTGACGCTGAACCCGGTCATGTCGCCGGTGATCGCGAGCGACTACCGTGTACCGGCGGCCGCGACATCGGCGGGCGGCCAGCTGAACGCGCGCTTCCTGCCGCTCGGTATCGGAAAGTCCGTCGTGGTCGACCTGCCGCGCGACGTCAAGGACGTCCTCGTCGCGGATCCGAAGATCGCCAACGCTGTCGTGCGTTCGGCTCAACGCGCCTACATCATCGGCGCCGCCGTCGGTCAGACCAACATCATTTTCTTCGACTCCGCAGGCCAGCAGATCGCGGCCTACGACATTGCGGTCACCCGCGACCTCAATGGCGTCCGCGCCGCCCTGAAACAGGCATTCCCGCGCTCCGACATCCGGATCGAAGGCGTCGGCGACGGCGTCGTGCTGTCGGGCTGGGCCACCAACCCCGTCGAGGCACAACAGGCCGCCGATCTCGCCGCCCGCCTCGCCGGCAGCGCGGATAAGGTCGTCAACAGCATCACGGTGCGCGACCGCGATCAGGTCATGCTCAAGGTCACCGTCGCGGAAGTGCAGCGAAACATCATCAAGCAGCTCGGCGTCGATCTGAGCGCCACGATGAACTACGGCACCGCCGTGGTGAACTTCAACAATACGAACCCGTTTACCGCATACGGTCGTGCTCTTGTGGACAGCAACACCGCAGTCGGCGGCTTTGGCAAGACGATAACCTCCGCAGGCACTGTCGTTCCGTCGGTGCAGGCGACCTTGCGCGCGATGGAAAACGCCGGTGTCATCCGAACTCTCGCCGAACCGAGCCTGACCGCGATCTCGGGCGAATCGGCCAACTTCCTCGCCGGTGGTGAATTCCCCGTGCCCGGCGGAAACTCGTGCGATCCCAACACGCGCATCTGCACGACGCAGATTCTTTTCAAGAAGTTCGGTATCGCGCTCGGCTTCACCCCGGTGGTTCTGAGCGAAGGCCGCATCAGCCTGCGCGTCAGCACCGAAGTGTCCGAACTGTCGCAGGAAAACTCGGTCACGATCAGCGGCACATCGATCCCGGCGATCAAGGTCAACCGCGCCGACACGACGCTCGAAATTCCGTCAGGCGGCTCGATGGTGATGGCCGGACTGATCAAGCAGCAGACCAAGCAGGCGATCAGCGGTCTGCCCGGGATGTCGCAGTTGCCCGTACTGGGAACACTTTTTCGCAGCCGCGATTTCGTCAACAACAATACCGAGCTGATGGTGCTGGTGACCCCTTACGTGGTTCGCGCCGTCGCGCAGAAGGACCTTTCACGCCCGGACGATGGATTTGCCGACTCGTCTGATCCGCAGGCCGATCTGCTGGGCACGATCAACCGCATCTACGGCGTTCCCGGCCGTGCTGAACCGGTCCGCAAATACCGCGGCTCTTACGGCTTCATCACCGATTGAGATGGGACAAGGACACTAACGATGACGAAGCGAGTACCCGATCTCAAGCACAGCCTGCGCATAGCAGTCGCCCTTCTGGGGGCGTCTGCCGCTTTGGGAGCCTGCACGCATACCAACCAGGACACTGTGACCGGCAGCGTTCCGAACGACTATCGCCTGCGGCACCCGATCGTCATTCAGGAAGCCAACCGCGCCACGGAAGTCTTCGTCGGTACCGGCCGGGGCGGCCTTACGACGACGCAACGCACGGATATTGCCGGCCTCGCGGAAGCGTGGTTGCGCGAGGGCACCGGCGGAATCATCATCGATATGCCGACCAATACGCCGAATGCCCGCGTCGCCGCCGATTCATTGCGCGAGATCCGGGCGATCCTGGCTTCGGCCGGGGTGCCGCCGCGCGGCATCACCGTCAGGAGTTATCGCCCGACCGATCCCCGGCAGTTTGCGACCATCCGCGTCAACTATCCGCGCATCCTGGCGGACGCCGGCCCGTGCGGTACGTGGCCGGAAGACCTCGGACCGTCCATCAAGAACAAGGGCTATCTCGAAAATCGCCCGTACTACAATTTCGGCTGCGCACAGCAGCGCAATCTTGCGGCCATGGTCGCCAATCCGTCGGATCTGGTTCAGCCGCGCTCGGAGACCCCTGCCTACACCGGCCGACGGACAGTCGTGCTGGACAAGTACCGCAAGGGCGAAAGCACTGCCACGACCTATCCTGATCCAGAGAAAAATCAAATCAGCAATGTGGGCAAATGATTAGTTACGCACGCCAAGACCAGGACGATGGAGCGGGTTCACCCGCTGCCGATGAGCACATCGCGCCAGCACCGCGCGTGTCCGTTCAGGCATTCTGCGAAACTGTCGAGACCGCCGCGGCGGTACAGTCCGCCGGTGAAGACCGGCGGCTGGACAAGGCGCATCTCAAGATTCAGATGGGCGGCATGGCGGCGGCCATCGAAGCCTATCGCACCGCGCCGACCCCGAACGTGATCCTGCTGGAAACCGAGGGCCGCAACGACATTCTTTCGGGCCTCGACCAGCTTGCCACGGTTTGCGACGCCGGCACGCGCGTCATCGTCATAGGCCGCGTCAACGATGTCGTGCTCTATCGCGAACTCGTCCGGCGCGGCATCAGCGACTATGTCATCGCGCCGGTCGCGCCGCTCGACGTCGTTCGTTCGATTTGCGGCTTGTTTTCAGTTCCCGAGGCCAAGGCCGTCGGGCGAATCATTGCCGTCGTCGGCGCCAAGGGCGGCGTCGGCGCTTCCACGGTTGCGCATAATGTCGCCTGGGCGATCGCGCGCGACCTCGCACTGGATTCGGTCGTCGCCGATCTCGATCTCGCCTTTGGGACCGCTGGCCTCGACTACAATCAGGACCCTCCGCAGGGCATCGCGGATGCTGTGTTCTCTCCGGATCGTATCGACACCGCTTTCGTCGATCGGTTGTTGTCCAAGTGCACTGACCATCTGAGTCTGCTTGCCGCGCCCGCGACGCTCGACCGCGTCTACGATTTCGGCGCCGAGGCCTTCGATTCGATTTTCGATACGCTGCGCACGACGATGCCGTGCATCGTCCTTGACGTTCCACACCAGTGGTCCGGATGGACCAAACGCGCTCTGGTCGGCGCCGACGACATTCTGATCGTCGCGACGCCCGATCTCGCCAATCTGCGCAACACCAAGAACATGTTCGACACGCTGAAGGCCGCGCGGCCCAACGACCGGCCGCCGCTGTACTGCATCAATCAGGCAGGTGTTCCGAAACGGCCTGAAATCAATACCAGCGAGTTCGCCAAGGCCATCGAAAGCCAGCCGATCGTGACCATTCCCTTCGAGCCGCAGATCTTCGGCGCGGCAGCGAACAACGGTCAGATGATCGCGGAGATCGCGGCCAATCACCGGACTTCCGAGATGTTCCTGCAGATTGCGCAGCGCCTCACCGGCCGCGGCGAAGCCAAGAAGCCGCGCAATTCATTCCTGGGGCCTTTGCTCGGAAAACTCCGGGCCAAATAGACTATCGCGTGGAGTTATCGCCGTGTTTGGTAAGCGTAGCGGATCAGAAGCCGACGTCCGGGCCGTTCAGCCCCCGGACCGTGCGCAAGAGGCAGTTCCCGCCGCCGCGAGGCCGGCCGTGGCGAGCGTGCCCTCGCCTCCGTTGGCGCCCGCGCGGCCGCCTGCGCCTGCCCCTGTTATCGAAGCGCGACGCTCGGACACCTACTATCAGGTCAAGGCAACTATCTTCGGGGCGCTGATCGAGGCCATCGATCTTGCCCAGCTCGCGAAGCTCGACGTCGAGTCGGCGCGCGAGGAAATCCGCGACATCGTCAACGAGATCATCGCGATCAAGAACATCGTGATGTCGATCGCCGAGCAGGAAGAACTGCTGGACGATATCTGCAACGACGTTCTCGGCTACGGGCCGCTTGAACCGCTGCTTGCGCGCGACGACATTGCCGACATCATGGTCAATGGTGCCGGCACCGTCTTCATCGAAGTCGGCGGCAAGATTCAGAAGACCGGGATCCGCTTCCGCGACAACCAGCAGCTTCTCAACATCTGCCAGCGCATCGTCAGCCAGGTCGGCCGCCGCGTCGACGAATCCTCGCCGATATGCGACGCACGCCTCGCCGACGGCTCGCGCGTCAACGCGATCGTGCCGCCACTGGCGATCGACGGCCCGGCACTCACCATCCGCAAATTCAAGAAGGACAAGCTGACGCTTGATCAGCTGGTCAAGTTCGGAGCGATCTCCCCGGAAGGCGCGCAGATCCTGCAGATCATCGGGCGCTGCCGCGCCAACGTACTGATTTCCGGCGGTACGGGCTCCGGCAAGACCACGCTGCTCAACTGCATGACCAACTATATCGATGAAGACGAGCGCATCATCACCTGCGAGGACGCCGCCGAACTTCAACTGCAGCAGCCGCATGTCGTACGCCTCGAAACACGCCCACCCAATATCGAGGGCGAGGGCCAGATCACCATGCGCGATCTCGTGAAGAACTGCCTGCGTATGCGACCGGAACGCATCATCGTCGGCGAAGTCCGCGGACCCGAAGCCTTCGATCTGTTGCAGGCGATGAACACGGGCCACGACGGCTCGATGGGCACGCTGCATGCCAACAACCCGCGCGAAGCCCTGTCCCGCGCCGAATCCATGATCACCATGGGCGGCTACTCGCTGCCGTCCCGCACCATTCGCGAAATGATCTGCGCCTCGATCGACGTCATCGTACAGGCCGCCCGCCTGCGCGACGGCTCGCGTCGCATCACCCACATCACCGAAGTGATGGGCATGGAAGGCGACACCATCATCACCCAGGATATCTTCCTCTATGATCTGATGGGCGAAGACCTGAACGGCAATATCATCGGCCGGCATCGCTCGACCGGCATCGGCCGCCCGCGATTCTGGGAACGCGCCCGCTACTACGGCGAGGAAAAGCGGCTGGCCGCTGCGCTCGATGCGGCCGAAGTCGCCGACACATAGGAACGCGCCATGGATATGCAGGCGCTGGCACTGGCTTTCCTCTCCGCCGTCACGGTGGGCGGCCTTGCATGGGTTTTCATCTATCCGCTGCTCTCCGGCGAGAAAAAGGCCGAGAAGCGCGTCCAGTCCTTTGCGCGTGCCGAACCCGCACTGCGCATCGACGACCGGTCGCGCGCGCGGCGCGTCCAGGTCGAGGACTCGATCAAGGAGCTTGAGCAACGGCTCGCCGCATCGAAGAAGGTGTCGATAGAAACCCGCATTGCCCAGGCAGGCCTGAGCTGGACGAAGCAGAAATTCACGATCGGTTCCGCCGTTCTCGGCACGGTCGTCCTGGTTGTGACTTACGTAGGCGGCATCGGGCTGCCCTCGGCACTCGGTTTCGCCCTCGCCGCCGGGTTCGGATTGCCGCGTTGGGTGCTTGGCTTCCTCAAGAAGCGCCGCGAAGCCAAGTTCCTGGATGCCCTGCCGGATGCTGTCGACGTGATCGTTCGCGGCATCAAGGCAGGCTTGCCGCTGTTCGATTCGATCAAGGTTGTCGCGGCGGATGCACCTGAGCCGCTGCGCAGCGAGTTCAATTCCATTATCGAAACCCAAACCATCGGCATGCCGCTCGGCGAGGCCTGCCAGCGCCTCTACGACAGGATGCCGGTGCCGGAAGCCAACTTCTTCGGCATCGTGATCGCGATCCAGACCAAGTCCGGCGGCAACCTGTCGGAAGCTCTCGGCAACCTGTCCAAGGTGCTCCGCGACCGCAAGAAGATGGCGGCAAAGATTCAGGCGATGTCGATGGAAGCCAAGGCCTCCGCCGGCATCATCGGCGCGTTGCCGCCCATCGTGATGATCATGGTCTACATCATGACGCCTGATTACATTTCGCTGCTGTGGACCCATCCAACCGGGCGGATGATGCTGGCCGGCTGCGTGTTGTGGATGGCGAGCGGCATTCTCGTTATGAAAAAAATGATCAACTTCGATTTCTGACGAGGGGCCATGCTGTTAGATCTGCTCATCGAAAAATTTCACGATATCCGCTTCATGACGATGCTGATGGCAGCCATCGCCGCGTCGGCGGCCGCCTATGCGGTGGTATCGCCGATGTTCGCGGGCGAAGGACTGGCCAAGCGCATGAAAGCGGTCGCCAGTGAGCGCGAGCGTCTCCGGCAGCGCGAGCGCGAGCGGCTCAACCGGAACGAAAAGGTCTCGCTGCGCCAGACGCCGAAACAGCTTGTGCAGCGGATCGTCGAGGACTTCAATCTCGGCAAATGGGTGGCGCAGGAAGCGGCGCGCGAGAAACTCGTCATGGCCGGATACCGCGGCCAGGCGCCTTACATCACCTTCCTGTTCTTCCGTCTCGTCATGCCGATCGTGTTCCTGATCGGCGCGGTTCTCTACGTCTTCGTGATTTCGAACATGCAGCAGCCGACCCCGACGAAGATCGGCATGTGCCTCGGCGCGACATGGCTCGGCATGCAGGCGCCGATGCTGTTCCTGAAGAACGCGATCACCAAGCGCCAGTTGTCGATCCGGCGTGCGTTTCCGGACGCCCTCGACCTTTTGCTGATCTGCATCGAGTCCGGCATGTCGATCGAAGCGGCATTCCGCCGGGTCAGCCAGGAGATCGGCAGCCAGTCCATCGCCCTCGCCGAGGAATTCTCGCTGACGACCGCCGAACTGTCGTACTTGCAAGACCGCAAGATGGCTTACGAGAACCTCGCCAAGCGGACCGGCACCGACGGTGTGAAATCGGTCTGTCTGGCCCTGCAACAGTCCGAACGCTACGGCACGCCGCTCGGACAAACGCTGCGCGTGATGGCTCAGGAAAACCGGGACATGCGCATGAACGAGGCCGAGAAGAAGGCGGCCGCGCTGCCGCCCAAACTGACCGTGCCGATGATCGTGTTCTTCCTGCCGGTGCTGTTCGTGGTCATTCTCGGCCCCACCGGCATCAAGGTCACGGAATACATGAAATAGCGTGAGACGGCGTCATCGCCGCGCCGTCGCATCGTTAGAGGCCAAGACGGAACACCGAAATTGGCGCAGAGTATTCAGTCCAAGATATTCGCAGGCTGGGAAATTGGAAACCAGACCCTCCACATAAAAAAGGCCCGCAACCGCGGGCCTTTAAAGTAATCATGCAAGGCCGTTAAACGTATCGGCTGTTAAACGCATTGGCCATTATAGTAACGCTTTCCGGGTCCGCACTTTCCGGCAAAAGCGGCCTCGGAAACTATAACTGCGGTCAACAAGGTCAACGCGATTAACGTCAAAATCTTTTTCACAGAAATCCTCCCTTAGGCGCTTATCCGCCCCTTTTGCAAACTCACGGTGTTGAACCGCTTTGTTCAACACGTAAGAAGCTGGATTTTGGGGTGTCCAATGTCAATCTACAAATGCAATCATCTGTTGAGGAGAAACTCGTAGCCGAGCCCTCATGGTGCCCTCGACCACGGCGCGGCCACATGGACTTGGCGGGCCAGCCTGTCAGTTCGCAAACTTCCTCGCAGCCGTCGCCGCAACCGTGAGCTATCACTTATGAGCCCGGCCCGGTCAGGAGCGGCGATGCTCGACCGCTGCGGAGGTCTGCGATCCGCGACCGCCATCGCGACTCAGCATCTGCTTCAGATAGGCGACGTTCGCTTCTGCTTCTTCGGCCGGCAAATCCGCTTTCACGATAGTTTCGGCTTCCGCGAAACGTCCTTGCAGCCCGACCACCAGACCAAGGTTCTGACGAACGCGGCTATCGGCCGACCCGCGGTTGTAGGCCCTGCGTAGAACTGACTCGGCCTTCGGCAGATCCTTGGAAAGCACATAGGACATGCCGAGATTCGACAGCACCGACGGCTCTTCCGGGACAATCTTCAGGGCGCTCGCATAATAGCGGCGCGCCTCGTCATGCTTGCCCATCTGATCGAGCGTCGTGCCTTGCACCGACAGGATGCGCCAGTCGGGATTGGCCGGCGTATGCGAACGCGCCAGAGTATCGAACGCCAGTTGAAAGCTTCCGTTGTCTGCCAGCGCACGGCCGTAGGCGGCCAGCAGCGTCTTGTTGCCGGGATTGGCGATGGTCGCCTGTTCCAGCACCGCAGCAGCCTGCTGGCGCTGGCCATTCTGGCGCAGGGACTGGCCATATCGAAGTGCCGCGGCCGCGTCACGCGGATTGGCGCGGTAGCGCTCGCCGTAGGCCTCGATCTCGTTGCGTGACACGCCGCCGCCCGGAGCGGCTTCCGCACGCGCATTCAGCGAGCCGGTGATATCGGGTGAACGCGCGGTCTGGCACCCGGCGAGACCCACGGCGACGATGGCTGCCACCGCTGCGGAACTAAGGTATCGGGCGAAATGAGATGGATGACGCATGACGCATGGACTCGCGATCGAGGGTGGCGAAGCCGGATGTCGCAGAAATAGACCGTTAACCCTAATGTCTGGTTAACCCGCTGCCCGCCCCGGATCAGGCATCCGCTGCGTCTTGTCAAAAGAGCATGTAAAAACACCGTCTTGAGCCTGCCGCCGGCGAGCGCTGCACTGCTATAGTGACAGCCGTCGCCTCATCCCCGCCGCTGTCTGGGAAGCCTATGCACCCTGCTTTCAAAAGTTCCACCGACGCCCGCCCCGTTCCCATTACCTTCGCTTCCAAATCGACCTGGGAAGCTGTCAGTGCCGCACTTCCGGCGACGGCCCGGCGGTTCGCCGCAGCCAACACTTTCGCGGCGAAGCCCGGCCAGTATCTCGCATTGCCGGCGGACGACGGATCGCTCGCCCATGTCCTGTTCGGCATCGAGGATCCATCCAGCGAATCGCGCGACCTTTTCAGGCCCGGACAACTGCCCGGCCTGCTGCCGGCAGGCACTTACAGCTTTGCCAACGCACCGCACGACACGCGCCTTGCGGCGCTCGCCTTCGCGCTCGGCAGTTACCGCTTCAATCGCTACCGCAAGAACGACGCACCCGGCGCACGGCTTGTCCCGCCCGGCGATATCGACATGGCCGAGATCACGCGCATGGCGGAAGCCGCAGCGCTGGCGCGCGACCTCATCAACACGCCTGCCAACGACATGGGGCCGGACGAACTCGCCGCGGCTGCGCAGGCGCTCGCCGGAAAATTCAACGCGACCTACACCTGCATTGTCGGCGACGACCTTCTGAAGCAAAACTTTCCGTTGATCCATGCCGTCGGCATGGCCTCGACCCGCGCACCGCGCCTGATCGATATCACATGGGGCGACGCATCGCATCCAAAGGTCACGCTGGTGGGCAAGGGCGTCTGCTTCGACACCGGCGGGCTCGATCTCAAGCCGTCGAGCGGCATGCTGATCATGAAAAAGGACATGGGCGGCGCAGCCAACGTGCTGGCGCTGGCGCAGATGATCATGGATGCCAAACTCAAGGTTCGGCTGCGCGTTCTCATTCCTGCCGTCGAGAATTCGGTCGCGGGCAATGCGTTTCGCCCGCTCGATATTTTCCCCTCACGCAAGGGCGTCAATGTCGAGATCGGCAACACCGACGCGGAAGGACGCCTCGTGCTGGCCGACGCGCTGGCGCTGGCCGACGAGGAGGAGCCCGATCTGCTGATCGACCTCGGCACGCTGACCGGCGCGGCACGCGTCGCGCTGGGGCCGGATTTGCCGCCGTTCTATACCAACGACGAGGCCCTCGCGGCTGACGTCGCGCGCCATGCCCATACCGAGAACGATCCGCTATGGCGCATGCCGCTGTGGATGCCCTACGATTCATGGCTGGATTCCAAGACCGCCAATCTCAACAACGCGCCCGGCGGGGCGTTTGCAGGATCGATCACCTGCGCATTGTTCCTCAAGCGCTTCGTCGAGAGCGCCAAAAGCTGGCTGCACGTCGATATCTACGGCTGGACGCCGTCGGCCAAGCCCGCCCGTCCCGAGGGAGGCGAATGCCAGGCCGCGCGCGCAATCTACAAGCTCCTGAGCGAGCGCTATGGCTGATCCAAAATCTTTCGATCAAAGATTGACGCCTGCGCGGACGGATCTTGCGGCGAAACATCTCGAAGGCAAGGTGACGGCCGCCCGGTTCGTGGAAGGAACCGAGTTCGAGGTATTCGATCCTGTCGTGCCGGTCCGACGCGAACCGTCGCGCGACGCCGCGCTCGACACCGAGGCGTTAAAAGGCGAACGCGTCATTATATACGATCGCGACGCCGAAGGATGGGCCTGGGGTCAACTCAAAACCGACGGCTATGTGGGCTGGCTTCCCGATATCGCGCTGGTGCAACTGCGTACGACGCCGACGCACAAAGTCACAGCGCTGCGCACCTTCGCCTTCCCGGGACCGTCGATCAAACTGCCTCCGGTGGAAAGCCTGCCGCTCGGCGCGCATGTTGAGATCGTCAAGACCGACGGCATGTTCGCGATCACCAGCCAGCGCCATTACCTGCCGGTGCAGCACGTCGCGCCGCTCGATACCACTGAAGCGGACTTCGTCGCTGTCGCCGAGCGATTCGCCGGCACGCCTTACCTTTGGGGCGGCCGGACCAGCCTCGGCATCGACTGTTCCGGTCTGGTGCAGACTGCGCTAGCCGCCGCCGGCCTCGAAGCGCCGCGCGACAGTGACATGCAGGAAGCGGCATTGGGAACCGCCATACCGTTGTCGCAGTTGCAAGATCTGAAACGGGGCGATCTGATTTTCTGGAAGGGCCACGTCGCCATTGCGCGCGACAGCACCACGATCGTCCACGCCAATGCGCATCATATGGCCACCGCCATCGAGCCGGCGCAGGCCGCCATTGAACGGATCAAGGCTGCGGGGAGCGATGTGACCAGCATCAGGCGGCTAAAATTTACATCGTCCTCATCCTGAGGAGCGAGTTCTCGACGCCCTCATTGCGAGGAGCACTTGCGGCGAAGCAATCCAGTTTTATTGCCTGCCAGAAAAAAAGATTGCTTCGCTTCGCTCGCAATGACGAAATCGAGAATCTCACATATCCGGCACGATGTTCGGCGCGGCTTCGATGTTGAATGCCGCCGCGAACAAGGCACGGGTGTAATCAGTCTGCGGGTTCTTGAACAGATCCGCCGCCACGCCCTGCTCGACCACCTTGCCGTGCCGCATTACGATCAGATTGCTCGCGAGTGAGGCGACCACCCGCAGATCGTGCGAGATGAACATGTAAGTCAGGTCGCGCTGGCGCTGCAGGTCGCGCAACAGATCGACCATCTGCGCCTGGAACAGCATGTCGAGCGCGCTGGTCGGCTCATCCAGCACCACGAAATTCGGCTCCAGCACCACCGCGCGCGCAATGCTGATGCGCTGGCGCTGGCCGCCGGAGAATTCGTGCGGATAGCGGAAACGCGTCGCCGGATTGAGGCCAACATCATTCAGCGCCTTGATCACCCTCGCCTCGCGCTCGTCCTCTTTCAGCGACGGCTGATGCACCCCAAGCCCTTCGGCAATGATGTCACCGACCGACATGCGCGGGCTGAGCGCGCCGAACGGATCCTGAAACACGATCTGCATGTCGCGGCGGACCGGACGCATCTCCTTGAACTTCAAACCCTGAATATCCTTGCCGAGAAACACGATCGGCCCGCTCGACGAAATCAAACGCAGCAGCGCCAGCCCGAGCGTTGTCTTGCCCGAGCCCGATTCACCGACCACGCCGAGCGTCTCGCCCTGACGCACCGACACGCTGACGCCATCGACCGCCTTGATGTGTCCGACCGTTTTCTGAAGGAATCCGCGCTTGATCGGAAACCAGACTTTCAAATCGTCCGACGACATCACGACCGGGGATTCCGGCCGAGGCGGCGCGGGATCGGGCTTCGGCTCCGCTGCCAGCAGCGCCTTGGTGTAAGGATGCTGGGCTGCGGTAAAGACCTGCTCGACCGGACCCTGCTCGACGATCTTGCCGTTATTCATCACGCAAACCACATCGGCGATGCGCCGCACGATGCCGAGATCGTGGGTGATGAACAACATACTCATGCCGAGCCGTTCGCGAATGTCCGCCAGCAGCTTCAGGATCTGCGCCTGAACGGTGACGTCGAGCGCGGTGGTCGGCTCGTCCGCGATCAGCAGATCCGGCTCGTTTGCCAGCGCCATGGCGATCATCACGCGCTGCCGCTGGCCGCCGGAGAGCTGATGCGGATAGCTGGCGAGACGTGTTTCCGGCTCGGGAATGCCGACCTGCGTCAGCAGCTCCAGCGTCCGCGCCCGCGCCATCGCGCCGCGCACACCGCTGTGCAGATAGATCACTTCGCCGATCTGCGCCTCGATGGTGTGCAGCGGATTAAGCGAGGTCATCGGCTCCTGAAAAATGATCGAGATATCGTTGCCGCGAATACCGCGAATCTCGCTCTCGGTGAGGCCGAGCAGTTCCTGTCCCTTGAATCGGATACTGCCGCTCGGGTGATGTGCCGTCGGATACGGCAGCAATTTCAGCACCGACAGCGCGCTGACCGATTTGCCTGAACCGGATTCGCCAACCAGCGCCACGCATTGTCCGCGGTCGATCGAGAACGAGATCCGGTCGACCGCGACGCTCTCGGTCCCGCTCTGGCGGAACGCCACCGACAGATCGCGGACATCGAGCAGAGGCTGATTGATGGTATCCAACATACTAATGCCCTGAATCCGAAGTTCGCTTCATCACCATACAGCCCTCACCTGAACGTCTTTCGCGGATCGAAGGCGTCGCGCACGCCTTCGCCGATGAAGATCAGGAGCGACAGCATGATCGCGACCGAGAAGAACCCGGTGAAGCCCAGCCATGGCGCCTGCACGTTGGCCTTGCCCTGCGACAGCAGTTCGCCGAGCGACGGTGAGCCGGGCGGCAGGCCGAAGCCGAGGAAATCGAGCGCCGTCAGCGTCATCACCGACGACGACACAATGAACGGCAGGAAGGTCATGGTCGCCACCATGGCGTTCGGCAACAGATGACGGAACATGATGGTGCGGTTCGACACGCCGAGCGCCCGCGCAGCCTGGATGTATTCGAAATTACGTCCGCGCAGAAATTCCGCGCGGACGAGGCCGACTAACGAGACCCATGAGAACAGCAGCAGGATGCCGAGCAGCACAAAGAACCCGGGCACCAGCACGGAAGACAAGATCAGCAACAGATATAGCGACGGGATCGCGGTCCAGACCTCGATGAAACGCTGAAACAGCAGATCGACCCAGCCGCCGAAATAGCCTTGAATGCCGCCGGCCGCGATACCGATGACGGACGAGATGATCGTCAACGCCAGACCGAACAGCACCGAGATGCGAAATCCGTAAATCAGACGCGCGACCACGTCGCGGCCCTGATCGTCGGTACCGAGCCAGTTGTATTCGAGATCGCGGCAGCCTCGCAGGCCCTTCTTCTCGACCACCGCCTTGCATTGCTCTTCGGTCAGCATCCAGGTCGGCTTCGACGGCGCGGGCGTCGGAAGATCGAGATTGTGCGTGTCGTAGGAATAGCGGATCAACGGCCAGACGATCGTGCCGTTTTTTTCCTTGATCAGCTTTTGCAAATAGGGATCGCGATAATCTGCGGCGGTTTCGAAGTCGCCACCGAAGGCCGTTTCGGGATAGGAAACAAATGCCGGGAAATACAATTTGCCATCGAACTTGATCAGGAACGGGCGATCGTTGGCGATCAGTTCCGCGAACAGCGAGACCAGAAACAGCAGGGAGAAGATCCAGAAAGACCAGTAGCCGCGCCGGTTGGATTTGAAATTGCGCCAGCGCCGCTGGTTGAGCGGCGATATGCCGAGCGGATGCCGTGACGGCGGCACGGCATCGCCCATCGGCGACTGCGCGGTGGTCTCAATCGGCTCTGCGGGAGCGACGGTCATACCTCGCGCGCCTCGAAGTCGATCCTCGGATCGATCCACATATAGGCAAGATCCGAGATCAGGTTCACCACCAGACCGACCAGCGAAAAAATGAACAACGTGCCGAATACCACCGGGTAATCGCGGTTCAACACGCTCTCGAAGCCAAGCAGACCGAGGCCATCGAGCGAAAAGATGGTCTCGATCAGCAGCGAGCCCGAGAAGAAAGCGTGAATGAAGGCGCTTGGAAAGCCGGCGATCACGATCAGCATGGCATTGCGGAAGATGTGACCGTACAGCACCTGGCGCTCGCTGCAGCCCTTGGCGCGCGCGGTCATGACGTATTGCTTGCGAATCTCATCGAGGAACGAATTCTTCGTCAGCAGCGTCATGGTGGCGAAAGCGCCGAGCGCCATCGAGATCAGCGGCAAGGTGATGTGCCAGAAGTAATCCGTGATCTTCTGGTACCACGGCATCTGCGCCCAGCCGTCCGAGGTCAGTCCGCGCAGCGGAAAGATGTCGAAGAACGATCCGCCCGCGAACAGAATGATGAGCAGGATGGCGAACAGGAATCCGGGGATCGCAAAGCCGATGATGATGATGCCGGATGTCCAGGTGTCGAATTTCGATCCGTCCTGAATGGCCTTGCGAATTCCGAGCGGGATCGAGATCAGATAGGTCAGCAGCGTCATCCAGATGCCGAGCGACATCGAGACCGGCAGCTTCTCCTTGATCAGCTGAATCACGCTGACGTCGCGGAAATAGCTCTTGCCGAAATCGAACCGGGCAAAATTCCACACCATCAGCAGAAAGCGCTCGGGCGCGGGCTTGTCGAACCCGAACTGCTTTTCGAGACTCTTGACGAAATCCGGATCGAGCCCCTGCGCGCCCCGGTATTTCGAACTGACGGCGTCGGACCCCGCGCCGGCTTGCGGACGCGAAGCGAAATCACCGCTGGACGACCCAGAAATGCGGGAGGTTGCGCCAGTGTCGGAGCCCGACAGTTGCGCGATGACTCGTTCCACCGGGCCGCCCGGCGCGAACTGCACCACGACGAACGACACGAACAGGATACCCAGCAAAGTGGGGATCATCAGCAGGATGCGGCGGGCGATATAGGCGCTCATGGATTATTTGGCCTGTTGGGGCTTGGCCTGTGCGGGGGCGGTCTGTTCAGGTTTTTTGGCTTTCGCCTCATCGGACCACCACAGGTCGGGCGCGCCGACGCCGTTGGCGTAACGCGGAATGTTCGGAGGATGGGCGAAGACATCCCAATAGGCAATGCGATGGCTGGCCGAATACCATTGCGGCACCCAGTAGCGCCCCGCGCGGAACACGCGGTCGAACGCCCGGCAGGCGATGCGCAGTTCGTCGCGATCGTCGGCAGCGATAATGCGCTCGATCAGCGCGTCGATGGCCGGATTTTTGATGCCGGACAGATTCTGCGATCCCTTGACGTCGGCGACCTGCGACGAGAAGAACGTCCGCATCGCGTCGCCCGGCGTGGACGACATGCTGAAGCGCTGGATCGCGACATCGAAATCGAAATCATCCACGCGTGAACGAAATTGCACCGGATCGACCAGCCGCACGCTGGCGTCGATGCCGAGCACGCCGAGATTCTTGATGTAGGGCGCGTGGTGGGCCTGAAACGCCGGCTCCTCGAGCAGGAATTCGACCCGGAACGCCTCGCCGTTCGGCAACCGGCGCTTGCCGTCCTTGACGGGATATCCCGCGTCCCGCAGCAGTTGCGACGCCTTGCGCAGCAGCGTGCGGTCCTGCCCCGATCCATCGGACACCGGCGGCACGAACGGCGCACCGAATACTTCGTCAGGCACCTGACTGCGAAACGGCTCCAGCAGCTTGAGTTCCTGCGGCGAGGGCGGCCCCTCCGCCATCAGGTCGGAGTTCTGGAATGGCGACACAGTGCGCGCGTACGCACTGTACATGATGGTCTTGTTGGTCCATTCGAAATCGAACGCCTGGATCATGGCATCGCGGACGCGCGGGTCCTTGAACTGCGCGCGCCGGGTATTCAGGAACCAACCCTGCGCGCCCGACGGCGTATCGTCGGGCAGTTTTTCCTGTTTGACGCGGCCGTCCTTGATGGCGGGGAAATCGTAACGCGTATTCCAGATGCGCGCGGTGAATTCCTCGCGGTAGAGATAATTCCGGCCGGTGAAACCTTCGAACGCAACGTCACGGTCGCGGTAGAATTCGTAACGCACGGCGTCGAAATTGAACGCGCCGCGCGACACCGGCAGATCCTTCGCCCACCAGTCCTTGACGCGGTCGTATTCGATATACCGGCCAACCTCGAAACGGCCGACCTTGTAGGGCCCGGAGCCAAGCGGAATATCGAGCGTGGATTCGTCGAACGGCTTCTTGTCGTAATAGACCTTCGAGAAAATCGGCAGTCCCGCGGCATACAGCGGCACGTCCCGGCCGCGCCTGGCGGCGAAGGTCACCGTCAGAGTGGCGTCGTCGCCAGCCTCTACCTTCGTCATGTCGCGCAACTGCTGCTGGATGATCGGATGCCCTTTCTCCTTGAGGATCGTCAGGGAGAACGCAACATCCTTCGCCGTGATTTTCGAGCCGTCATGGAAGCGCGCTTCCGACCGCAGCGTAAACCGGTATGTCAGCTTGTCCGGCGAGATACGCACCGTGCGGGCAACAAGACCGTACATCGCATCGGGCTCATCGCCCGAGCGCACCATCAGCGATGCGAACGTCTGCCCCATGCCGGCCGCGCCGTCACCCTTGAGGATGAAGCTGTTCAACGAATTGAAGGTGTGGAACGACTGGTTGTAGGCACGCGACGACGGGATGGTCGAAAACACGCCGCCCTTGGGCGCGTTGGCATTGACGTAATCGAAGCGGGGAAAATCCGCCGGGTACTTCAGGTCGCCGAACGACGACATGCCGTGGGATTCAGATGAGGTCTCGACGGCGGACTGAGCCGCAGCCGCGAGCGGCGTCCATGCCGCGGCCACAGCGCTGCCGCCGAGAACGAGAACACGCCGCCGCGAAAGGCCGGTCAAGAACGCCTGCCGATCTTGTCGGCCTTGTCCTTGTCGAACCACCACAGCGTCGGCAGACCGGACCGGCCGTATTTCGGCAGCGGCGCGTGGCTGAAGCGATCCCAGCGCGCGTATCGCATGAACCCGTAGGTGAACTGCGGCACCACGTAGTAGTGCCAGAGCAGCACGCGATCGAGCGCCTTGGTCGCTGCGACCAGCGTCTCGCGATCCTTGGCGAAAATGATCTTGTCGATCAGCTTGTCGATCACCGGATTCTTGATTCCGACCGTGTTGCGCGATCCCGGCACATCGGCGGACTCGCTTCCCCAGAAGTCGCGCTGCTCGTTGCCGGGCGACAGCGACTGCCCCCATAGGTCGGTGATGATATCGTAATCGAAGCTGCGCACACGATTCTGATACTGCGCGTCATCCACCGTGCGAACAGTCACGTTGATGCCAAGCCGTTCGATCGACGGCTTGTAGAACAGAACGATGCGCTCGGCCGGCGGATTGGAGATAAGGAACTCAACCGAAACCTGCTTGCCGTTCTTGTCCACGAGCTTTTGATCCCGGATCTCGTAGCCCGCCTCCTTCAGCAGACGGGTCGATTGACGCCGGTTCTCACGCACTTTCTCTGGATCGCCGCCGATCGGATTCTCATAGGGTTTGGCGATCACCTCCGGCGGAATATCACCGTAGACTTCCTTGAGAATCTCAAACTCCCTGCCTTGCGGGATACCCGAACTCGCCAGCTCGGTGCCTTCGAAGTAGCTGTTGATACGCTTGTACTGACCGTAGAACAGCTGCTTGTTCATCTCCTCGAAGTCGAACGCATAGTTGAAGGCGCGACGCACGCGCTTGTCCGCAAACAATTCACGGCGGATGTTGAAGGCGAAGCCCTGCATCCGGCCGGAATCGTTGATCGGGAATTCTTCGAGCACGACGCGCTTTTCGGTCACCGCCGGAAAATCATAGGCCGTCGCCCAGCTCTTGGCGGAAGACTCGATGATCCAGTCCGCCTGATCGGCCTTGAAGGCCTCCAGCGACACCGTGGTGTCGCGGAAAAATTCATAGCGAAGCTCGTCGAAATTGTTCTGACCGATCCGCGTCGGCGCCTTCTCGCCCCAGTAATTTTTCACCCGCTCCAGGGTTACCGAACGACCGGCGACAAAGTCCTTGATGGCATATGGACCCGAGCCAAGTGGCTTCTCCAGCGTGGTCGCGCCGATGTCGCGCTGGCGGCCGTCGCTGTCCTTGCCTTCCCACCAGTGTTTCGGCAGCACAGTCAATTCGCCGACAATGGTCGGAAGCTCGCGATTGCCGGGCGCATCGAACGTGAACTTGATATCGTGCGAACCGACCTTCTCCGCCTTCACCACATGCTTGTAGTAGGACGAATACATCGGGCTGTATTTTTTCAGCGACTCCATCGAGAACAGCACGTCTTCCGGCGTGACCGGCTTGCCGTCATTCCACTTCGCTTCCTTGCGAAGACGATAGATCACCCACGAATGATCGTCGGGATGCGATACCGACTCGGCCAGCAGACCATACTGAGTGGTGGCTTCGTCCTGAGAGCGCGCCATCAAGGTCTCGTAGATCAGCCCGACCGCAGGCGCGATCGTCCCCTTAACGCCGGCGACAGCGAGATTGAAATTGTCGTACGTGCCGATCGAAATTTGCCGCGCGATGCCGCCCTTCGGCGCATCCGGATTGACGTAGTCGAAACGCTTGAAGTCGGCGGGGTACTTGATGTCGCCGAACAGCGACAGGGCATGTTTCCATTCCGGCGCGGCCTGGGCCTGCGCGAGTCCAACAGAGGTCAGCCCTGTCGCATTCAACATGGGGACCGCAGCAACAAACGCACCGCTTTGAAGAAGGCCGCGTCGGGAAATGCTCAAATTAAATGTTCCTGTTGCTGGTCGAAAATGGCTGCCGAGTGTCCCGCATCTCACGTTCGCCTCACTCCGCAGCACCTTCCGGGCGAACGTCGGATACGAAAGGACAACTATAATTCCAGTGATCCTTTGGTTCTGACATTCGCAAAAGCGCCGGTGAAGGACATGATACGAATGTCAGAACCGGATCACCAAGCAACGTCTTGGCCGATTATGTCGGTTTTTGGATGTGACGCCAGCCTGTTGCGGAGCGTTCTTTGCGGCGAAATGTCCGGCTCGAAAACAACAGTAATTGCAATGCAAAACGGCCAGGCGAACCTGGCCGTTTTTCGGATTAAATTTCGGTCACGCGCCGAAGACTCAATTGCTGGCGGTCGGCAGCGGCACCGGGGTGTCGGCCAGGGTCCGCAGGTAGGCGATCAGGTCCGCTCGCTCGCTGTCCTTGCTGATACCGGCGAAGCCCATCGCGGTGCCGGGAACGAAGCCCTTCGGGCTGGCGATGAACTTGTTGAGGTTATCGTAGGTCCACTTGCCGCCCTTGCCCTTCATCGCAGCCGAGAAATTGAAACCGCCACGGCCATGGCCGATCTCGTCGTCGAGAATGCCATAAAGATTCGGACCGACCTTGTTGGTGCCGTTCTTCTCAAAAGTATGGCAGGCCGCGCACTTCTTGGAGGCGGCAGTACCCTTCTCGACGGAGGCCGTCTGAAGCAGCTTTTCGATCGGCTCGCTCGGCGCCGCGGCGGCAGCAACCGCACCAGCGCCCTCAGCTTCCTTCACCGCGATTTCAAAACCGGGCTTATCCGGCTTCTTCGGCGAGAAAATCGCGTTGGCAGCCATATTGGTTGCCAGCAGAACGAGGCAGGTGCCAAGCACTGCGCCCATGATCTTGTTGAGTTCGAAGGAGTCCATTTGCGATCAGGCCCTAGCCGGAAAGTCGACACGTTTGGCCGCATGAAACGGCTATGAATTGCTACCGGGAACAGGCGTGCAGCGCAATACGGGTAGCGGGATCGAGATAACGGTTTGCCTGCCTTCTGGCAACCCGTATAAACGCGCGACCCCTTGAAAACACCCGCCATTTCCTCACCAATTTGGCTGTCCGAGCCCGACGCCCCCAATGACAGAATCCCGCGCTTTGGTGCTGATTCCCGCCCGCATGGCCGCAACCCGGCTGCCGGGAAAGCCGCTGCTCGACATCTGCGGCCTGCCGATGATCGTCCACGTGCTGCGCCGGGCGGAAGCTGCGCGAATCGGCCGGGTCATCGTCGCGACCGACGCGCCCGACATCGCCGACGCCGTGACCACCCATGGCGGCGAGGCCGTCATGACCCGCAGCGACCACCCTTCCGGCTCCGACCGGATCTTCGAGGCACTCCAGACCATCGACGGTGCGGGCCAGATCGACACCGTCATCAACGTTCAGGGCGACCTGCCGACCATCGCGCCTGAGGATATCCGCGCGGTGTTGGCGCCGCTGGCCGCCGCCAGCGTCGATATCGCCACGCTGGCCGCCGTGATCGCCAAGGATGAGGAACACACCAATCCGAACGTGGTGAAAGTTGTCGGATCGCCGGTCGGCGCAACCCGGTTGCGGGCGCTTTATTTCACGCGTGCGACAGCCCCTTACGGCGAGGGTCCGCGCTATCACCACATCGGGCTTTATGCCTATCGCAGGAGCGCGCTGGCCCGGTTCGTCGCCCTGCCGCCCTCGCCGCTGGAGACCCGCGAAAAACTCGAACAGCTGCGGGCGCTCGAGGCCGGCATGCGGATCGACGTCACGGTGGTTGACACGGTGCCGCTGGGCGTCGATACGCCTCACGATCTTGAGATCGCGCGTCAGATGCTGGGAAAATCGTGATGACCAAATCCATGAAGATCGCCTTTCAGGGCGAGCCCGGTGCGAACTCACATATCGCGATCCAGGAAGCGTTTCCGGACGCAACGCCTTTGCCCTGCGCAACCTTCGAGGATGCGCTGGCTGCGATCTCGTCGGGCGAAGCCGCGCTCGGCATGATTCCGATCGAGAATTCGGTGGCGGGCCGCGTCGCCGACATTCACCATTTGCTGCCCCAATCGGGATTGTTCATTGTCGGCGAATGGTTTCTACCGATCCGTCACCAGTTGATGGCGCTGCGCGGCACCAAGATCTCGGACATCAAGACCGTCGAAAGCCATGTCCATGCGCTCGGCCAGTGCCGCCGCATCATTCGCAAGCTCGGCATCAGACCGATTGTTGCCGGCGACACCGCCGGCTCGGCGCGCATTGTTGCGGAGCGCGGCGACAAGAGCTGCGCGGCAATTGCCTCGCGTCTCGCTTCCGATATCTATGGCCTCGACATTCTGGCCGAGGACATCGAGGACGAGACCCACAACACCACGCGCTTTGTGATTCTGGCACGCGAGCCTGTCTGGGCGGCGCAAGGCTCCGGCCCGCTGGTGACCAGCTTTGTTTTCCGCGTCCGCAACCTTCCGGCGGCTCTTTACAAAGCGATGGGCGGCTTTGCCACCAACGGCGTCAACATGACCAAGCTGGAAAGCTACATGGTGGAAGGCAATTTCTTCGCCACGCAGTTTTATGCCGATGTCGACGGTCATCCCGACGACAAGAATCTCGCCTACGCTCTGGAAGAGTTGAAGTTCTTCTCGAAAGAACTACGGATCGTCGGCGTCTATCCGGCACATCCGTTCCGCGTCGCGTTCAGCGAAAAAATGGAATGACACGGGAATAGTCCGAACACCCGTATGACGAAAGCTGGCGAACAGCCAGGATCAAGAACGCCGTCATGGCGCACATAGAGGGGGCACTGGTTCATGCTGCGCATCTGGGGCCGCGCCAATTCGGGCAATGTGCGAAAAGTTTTATGGTGCTGCGCAGAGATCGGCTTGCCGTTCGAGCGGCGCGATGCCGGGATGCAGTTCGGCGTCAACGACCAGCCGGCCTATCTCGCAATGAACCCGAACGGTCGCGTTCCGACCATCGAGGACGGCGATTTCCAGCTTTGGGAATCCAATGCCATCGTGCGCTACCTAGTTCTCCAATACGCGCCGGACAATCCTATCTATCCGTCAGCACCGAAAGACCGGGCCGGCGTCGAGCGGTGGCTCGACTGGGCACTCACGACGCTCCAGCCGGCGGAGCGGCCCGTGTTCTGGGCTTACACACGCACGGCACCGGATCAAAGGGATAAAGCCGCTTTGCAGGCAGACGTAACCGCGGTCACCGCCCTATGGGCTATGCTCGATCGGCAACTCGCGGGCCGCGATTTTCTTGAGACAAGTCAGTTCACGCTTGCGGATCTGGTGTTGGGAATCTACGCGCGCCGATGGTTCGGAATTCCGGAAATCCCTCGTCCGCCGATGCCTGACCTGGAGCGTTGGTATCGCAGCCTGGAAACGCGCGAAGGCTTTCGGCAATACATATCGCCGCCGCTGAGTTGATACGGTCAGAGCGAATTCGCCGCCTTAAGCCGCCGCCTGCTTGCCCAGCCCGAACGCATCGGCCAGCAGGCTGTAAGAGCGCTTGCGCGCCTCGTGATCGTAGGTCGCCGTAATCACCATCACCTCGTCGGGCTTGCTGGCCTCGATCAGCAGCGCAATGTTCTGCATCACGGTTTGCTTTGATCCGACGAACAGCCGCGAACGGTTGCGCGCGATGCTGGCGCGTTCGGCATCGGAATACGGATAGGCCTGCGCTTCCTCGATGCTCGGCAGCGGCTGATACTGCCCGCGGTCGCGCAGCAAACGATTGAAGTCGGCCGACGATGCGAGCCGGTCGGCCTCTTCATCCGTCTCGGCCACAATCGCGGCGATCGCCAGAATCGCGTGCGGCGTCGCGCGCCAGTGCGACGGCTTGAAATGCGCACGATAATGAATCATCGCATCGGCCGCATCGTGCGAGGCAAAATGATGCGCGAACGCAAAGCCCATGCCGACCTGCGCCGATAACTGCGCGCTGTAATCGCTCGACCCGAGCAGCCAGATCGGCGGTAGCGGCGCATCATCCGGCATCGCAATGACTTTGTTGTACGGATGACCTTCGGGGAAATTGCGCGTTTCCCACAAAGTCAACTCGATCAGGCGCTCGACAAAGTCATCGCCGCCGCGCGGATCGAACCGCTGGCGCAACGCGTGCATCGTCGTCTGATCGGTGCCGGGCGCGCGGCCGAGACCGAGATCGATGCGCCCGGGAAACAGCGCTTCCAGCATCTTGAAGCGTTCGGCGACCATCAACGGTGCATGGTTCGGCAGCATCACGCCGCCGGAGCCGACACGGATGCGCTGCGTTGCCGCTGCGATCTGCCCGATCATGATCTCGGGTGCGGGAGACGCAACCGATGACAGGCTGTGATGCTCGGCCAGCCAGTACCGGGTGTAGCCGAGGCGATCGGCATGCTGCGCCAGATCGATGCTGTTGCGCAGCGACTGGGAAGGCCTGGTGCCGGTGGTGACGACCGAGAGGTCGAGGATGGAAAGCGGGGTCATGCAGACCAAGCTAGTGGCTCACGGGCCTCTGACAAAGCGCCGGCGCGCATGCCACCCAGCCGGGCGACCGAGAGACGGTGGGCTGGTATGTGACATACCCACCAGCCTCTAAATTCTTGGCCCACAATCAAGCGGCGGATTTAGCCAAATATCGAGGTTATTTTCTTGAATATTCGCAATTTCGGATCATTTCTGCGATAAGCGCTATGTTGGGAAGGCTGCATTATTCCGAATAAAATAGCTTAATTGGGCAATTTCCCACATCAAATCATTGGTGGATGGGCTGTCGGAAACAGCCCGTTTCGTCTATTTTAGCTCGCAAAGGCGAAACGGTGACGAAGTCCGGCCCAAAGGGCGGAATGAAGGCACAGCCGCGCCGCGGAAACTGCCGCCCATTCCGGCCCGCGCACCGCGCGAGATAATGTGGAGTTGAGAAGCGTGACGAGCGAAACATCTGCCCCGAACGAAACACCGGGGCAAAAGCGTCCTGCGATTTCCTTCGAGTTCTTTCCGCCCAAGACCGAAGAGATGGAGCGTAATCTCTGGGAGGTCATCAGCCGGCTTGCGCCGCTGACGCCGAACTTCGTTTCGGTGACCTATGGCGCGGGTGGCTCGACCCGTGAGCGCACCCACTCCACCATCGCGCGCATCCTCGGCGAGACCAATCTTACGCCCGCCGCGCATCTGACCTGTGTCGACGCCACCAGGGCGGACATCGACGATGTCGTCGCGCGCTATCATGAGGTCGGCGTTCGTCACATCGTGGCACTGCGCGGCGATCCATCAAGTGGCATCGGCAACGCCTACATCGCTCATCCCGAGGGCTACCAGAACTCCGCCGACCTTGTGGCTGCGATCAAGCGCCATCACCCCGACATGGAGGTCAGCGTCTCGGCTTACCCGGAAAAGCATCCCGAAAGCGCCACGCTCGATGCCGACATCGACGCGCTGAAGGCCAAGGTGGATGCCGGCGCGACCCGCGCCATTACGCAGTTCTTCTTCGATAACGACCTCTATTATCGTTATCTCGACCGCGTCCACGCGGCAGGCATCACGATTCCAATCGTTCCCGGCATCCTGCCGGTGCAGAACTTCAAAATGGCCTCCAACTTCGCCAAGCGCGCCGGCGCATCCATGCCGGAATGGCTGTCGGCGAAATTCGAAGGCCTCGATGACGACGCCGACACGCGCCGTCTGGTGGCAGCGACCGTCGCCGCCGGGCAAGTGCAAAAGCTCGCCAAGCAGGGCGTCGATAATTTTCATTTCTATACGATGAACCGTGCGGATCTTGTGTTCGCCATCAGCCACCTGCTGGGAATTCGTCCCAACGGTGCGCAGAAAGCCGCGTGATCCCATGACCAAGAAGACATCTCCAACAGCCGAACAATTCCGCGCGCTTGCCCGCGAAAAAATCCTCGTGCTCGACGGCGCGATGGGCACCATGATCCAGGGGCTTCAGTTCGATGAGGCTGCCTTCCGTGGTGAACGCTTCAAGGATTTTCACCGCGACGTCAAAGGCAACAACGACCTGTTGATCCTGACGCAGCCGCAAGCCATCGAGGACATCCACTTCGCCTATCTGGACGCGGGCGCGGACATTGTCGCGACCAACACGTTTTCTTCGACCTCCATTGCGCAGGCCGACTACGATCTCACCACCATCGCCTACGAGATGAATCTTCAAGGCGCGACACTGGCGCGCAACGCCGCCAACCGCGCCACGGCGAAAGACGGCAAGCCAAGATTCGTCGCGGGCGCGCTCGGCCCGACCAACCGCACAGCGTCGATCTCGCCTGACGTCGCCAATCCCGGCTTCCGCGCCGTGACATTCGATGACCTGCGCATCGCCTACAGCGAACAGATCAACGGCCTTCTGGACGGCAGCGCGGACCTGCTTCTGGTTGAGACGATCTTCGACACGCTCAACGCCAAGGCCGCGCTCTACGCCATCGCGGAAATCTCCGAGGCGCGCGGCATTCATGTGCCGGTGATGATTTCCGGCACCATTACCGACAAATCGGGGCGGCTTCTGTCCGGCCAGTTGCCGGAAGCGTTCTGGTATTCGGTGCAGCACGCCAACCCCATTACCATCGGCTTCAACTGCGCGCTCGGCGCGGAAGACCTGCGTGCGCACATCGCCGACATCGGCCGCGTCGCCGATGCGCTTGTCTGTGCCTATCCGAACGCGGGCCTGCCGAACGAATTCGGGCAGTACGATGAGAGCCCCGAATACATGGCGCGGCTGGTCGGCGAATTCGCCCAGGCCGGTCTGGTCAACGTGGTCGGCGGCTGCTGCGGCACCACGCCGGATCACATCCGGGCCATTGCGGATGCCTGCGCGCCGCACAAGCCGCGCCTCGTCCCGGAAATTCCGCCGCTGCTGCGGCTGTCGGGTCTGGAGCCGTTCAACCTCACCGCCGACATTCCGTTCGTCAACGTTGGCGAACGCACCAATGTCACCGGCTCAGCCCGCTTCCGCAAGCTGATCAAGGAAGGCGACTACGCCGCCGCGCTGCAAGTAGCCCGCGATCAGGTCGAAAACGGCGCGCAGGTTATCGACATCAACATGGACGAGGGCCTGCTCGACTCCAGGCAGGCGATGATCGAGTTCCTCAATCTGGTCGCATCGGAGCCGGACATCGCCCGCGTGCCGGTGATGGTCGACTCCTCGAAATTCGACGTGATCGAGGCCGGCCTGAAATGCGTTCAGGGCAAGCCGATCGTCAACTCGATTTCCATGAAGGAAGGCGAGGAGAAATTTCTGCACGAAGCCACCATCGCGCGCCGTCACGGCGCCGCCGTCGTGGTGATGGCGTTCGACGAAGCCGGACAGGCCGATACGTTCGAACGCAAGATTGAGATCTGCAAACGCGCCTATGACCTGCTGATCGAAAAATTGGATTTCCCGCCGCAGGATATCATCTTCGATCCAAACATCTTCGCCATCGCTACCGGCCTCGAAGAGCACAACAATTACGGCGTCGATTTTATCGAGGCGACGCGCTGGATCCGGCAAAACCTGCCGCATGCGCATATTTCCGGCGGCGTCTCCAACCTGTCATTCTCGTTCCGTGGCAACGAGCCGGTGCGCGAGGCGATGCACTCCGTGTTTCTGTATCACGCCATCAAGGCGGGCATGGACATGGGCATCGTCAATGCCGGGCAGATGGTGATCTATGACGACATCGATCCCGAACTGCGTCAGGTCTGCGAAGACGTCATTCTCAATCGCGATCCGGGCGCGCCGGAAAAATTGCTGGAGTTGGCGGAAAAATTCCGCGGTCAGGGCAAGCAGGTCAAGGAACAGGATCTCGCCTGGCGCGAGTGGCCGGTTGAAAAGCGTCTGAGTCATGCGCTGGTCAACGGCATCACCGAATATATCGACGCCGATACCGAAGCCGCGCGCCTCACGGTCGAGCGACCGCTGCATGTGATCGAAGGCCCGCTGATGGACGGCATGAACGTCGTCGGCGACCTGTTCGGCGCGGGCAAGATGTTCCTGCCGCAGGTGGTGAAATCCGCCCGCGTGATGAAGCAGGCGGTCGCCTATCTGATGCCATTCATGGAAGAGGAAAAGGCGCGCAACAAGGCCAATGGCATTGTCGGCGACGGACGCAACTCCGCCGGCAAGATCGTGCTCGCCACCGTGAAAGGCGATGTCCACGACATCGGAAAAAATATCGTCGGCATCGTGCTCCAGTGCAACAACTTCGAGGTGATCGACCTCGGCGTCATGGTGCCCGCTTCCAAGATCATCGAGACGGCGAAGGCCGAGAACGCAGATATCATCGGCCTCTCGGGCCTGATCACGCCGTCGCTCGACGAAATGGTGTTCATGGGTGCTGAACTTCAGCGCCTTGGCCTCAGCATTCCGCTGCTGATCGGCGGCGCGACCACCAGCCGCGTGCATACCGCGGTGAAGATCGATCCCGCCTACAGAAGCGGCCCAGTGGTCCACGTCAACGACGCCAGCCGCGCGGTCGGCGTCGCCTCGTCATTGCTGTCGGCCGAAAAGCGCGAGGAATATGCCCGCGAGGTCCGCGCCGATTATGCGAAGATTTCGGCGGCACATTTCAAGGCCCAACAAGACAAGAAACGTCTCAAGCTCGAGACCGCGCGCGCCAACGCGCACACCATCGACTGGAGCAAGACCCAACCGACAAAGCCGGCTTTCATCGGCATCAAGAGCTTCAGCAATTACTCGCTGGCGGAGTTGGCCGACTACATCGACTGGACGCCGTTCTTTCAGACCTGGGAACTGACCGGGCGCTTCCCTGCCATTCTCGACGATCCGAAGGTCGGCGAGGCTGCACGCTCGCTCTATGACGACGCCCGCAAGATGCTCGATCGCATCGTGAAGGAAAACTGGTTCAAGGCCAGCGCCACCATCGGCTTCTGGCCCGCCAATGCAGACGGCGACGATATCGTTCTCTACAGCGACGAGGCGCGTCAGAAGCCGCTCACCACGCTGCATACGCTTCGCCAGCAGTTGGAGAAGCGCGAAGGCCGCAAGAACGTCGCGTTGTCGGATTTCATCGCGCCGATCGCAAGCGACGTTCCGGATTACATCGGCATGTTCGTGGTCACGGCCGGCATCGGCGAAGATGTCGTCGCGGATCGCTTCAAGAACGCCAACGACGACTACTCATCGATTCTGGTGAAGGCGCTGGCGGATCGTCTCGCGGAGGCCTTCGCCGAACGGATGCATCAGCGGGTGCGCAAGGAATTCTGGGGCTATGCGCCGGATGAAGCGCTGAAGCCTGACGAATTGATCCTCGAGCAATATGCGGGCATTCGCCCGGCGCCGGGTTATCCGGCGCAGCCCGATCACACCGAAAAGGCCACGCTGTTCAAGCTGCTCGATGCGGAGCGCACCGCTGGCGTGACGCTGACCGAAAGCTTTGCTATGTGGCCGGGCTCGTCGGTGTCCGGGCTCTATTTCAGCCATCCGGAAAGTTACTATTTCGGTGTCGGCAAGATCGAGCAGGATCAGGTCGAGGATTATGCCGAACGCAAGGGCATGACGGTTGCGGGGATGGAGCGCTGGCTCGCGCCGATCCTCAATTACATTCCGTCGCGCGAGATGCCGCCTGAGGCCGAAGACGATGTCGCAACGCTGCCGCTGGCGAAACATCCGCCGGGCTGCGGCTGCGCGATGCATCTGCGGATGAACGGAAAACCGGTGGCGGACGCGGTCGCGCGCTAGGGTTCGGACGAAATTTGCGCGAGAGTTTGATTCAACGTCGCTGCATCAAACTCTCGCCGCATTTCGCGGCTCGCGGAATGTTGATGTGCTCTCCATGTCGTGCGTGAAACTCACGCGCGTGTGACATTCATTATCGCAAAATTCGGAACAGCCTCCTGCGTGAGACGTTGACGCGGTGCAACCCTCACGAACAAAAAGGAGACATCATGAACAAGGTGACACTTCTCGCCGCGACTGCGGCTGTAGGCGCGTTGATCGCATCGCCGGTTCTGGCAAAGGATTCCATGGAGCCCCGCGGCGCAATTCACGCCAAGACCTACAAGCACACCCACATGAGCAAGTCGAAGCAGATGAGGCATCAGGCCCGCGTCAACCGCGACAGCATGGCCTATCGCAGCCGGTGGAACAGCCGTGGCGACATCGCCTATCAGGATCGGAACGATTGGAACAACCGCGGCTGGGACAACCGCCGCAGCGATTTCTGGCCCGGCGACGTGGTCGGCGGCGCAATCGGCACAGCCGGCGCAATCGCGACCGGCGCGGTGAACACTGCCGGCGCCATTGCCACAGCGCCGTTCGGCGGACCGTATCGCGACAGTTATGGATATCGCGACAGTTACGCGTACGGCGGACCGGGATATGCCGATACTTACGCGTATAACGGCGTGGCGCTTCCTTACTCTTCAAACTATGCGGCCCGCAACGGCTTCGTCTGTCAGCCGGGCACGACGTTCAAGAACAAAACCGGTCAGTGGCAGCTTTGCCAGTAACCTGATTCACGCGACTTGAATGAGCGCGGCGGCCGGATTCATTTCCGGCCGCCGTTTCTTTGTGTCACGTCAGGAAGCTGACGCGTCCGGTCGAAAGATCGTGCATCGCCGCGACGATCCGTAACTGGCCCGCGGTCACCAGCCCCTTCAAGACAGGACTGCGCGACGTCAAGTTTGCGGCGGCCATGCGCGCATTGGTTTCAGCCACGGCCTGAACGAACGCGGCGTTCTTCGATGTCCGCTCGCCGGCGGTCTTGCTCGCAGCAACCGCCGGCATGATGTTGGCAAGCGTCGCCGTCAGATTACCCAGCTTGACGTTATCGACGGCGCCCTTGATGGCACCGCAATCGTTATGCCCGAGAACGACGATGGCGCGCGCCCCCGAAACCTTGGTTGCGAATTCGAGGCTGCCGATAATATCGGTGTTGACGAAGTTTCCGGCTACGCGCGCGCAGAATACATCGCCGATGCTCTGATCGAACACCAGTTCCGGCGGCACGCGCGAATCGATGCAGCCCACCACGGCCGCGAGCGGGGCTTGCGACGCCGCCGTTTCCCTCACCTGCTCCATCAGATTGCAGTTCACGATCTTGCCGCTCACGAAGCGGGCATTCCCCTCTTTCAAATGGGCAATCGCTTCGTCCGGGGTGAGAGCCTTCTGCCGGTCTCGCGTCATCACGGCGCATTCTACCGGAGCGCTTCGCGCGCCCGTTGCGGCGAACCCGGATACAAGAGCCGCGGATACGCAACTACAGAACAAACGGCGGTTCAACATGAGCCAATTCCTTTCAAAATCATTTGGTGACAGCATTAAAAAAAATATCAAGCAACCGTACGGGTTATGAACGGCGGACAAGAGCGCAATTTCGACAAGGGCCGGCTCGTGTCAGCCCGGCGGTGCCAGCGGCTGCACGATATCCTGAAACGGCTGCAGCGCCTCGCAGATTTCAGCATGGCTGTCGAGCGCAGGGTAGCGCGACGCATCGAACAATCCGGCATGTGCTTCGCGCGTGAAGCGGGTGACGCAGGCCACCGCGATGTCGGCATGGGTGATGTTGTCGCCAAACCAGAACCGCGTCCTGTGCCGCGCACGGTCTTCCTCCAGCGCCGCGAGCACGCCCGCGATCTGGGATCGGCAGCGATCGACCCAGCGCTGCGATTCCTCGCCGCGCAACACGCGCTCATAGAGCAGGCTCACGGCCTTATCGCCGAGGCCGGTGGCAAGCCCGCAGATATGCAGCACCTCGCGCCGGACATGGCCGCAATCGGGGATCAGCGCCCGCGACGGCCCGGCCAGTTCGTCGAGATAATCCAGAATCGCCGTGCTTTCGATCAGCACTTCGCCGTCGTCCAGCACCAACGCCGGCACCCGCATCAGCGGATTGTACAGCGCGATCTTCTCCGCGTCGCCGAAGGTCGACCAGGGCGTGTGCTCGAACGGAAGGCCGTAGAATCGCAGCGCCAGCGCGACCCGGCGCACGAAGGGAGAGTCATACTGGCCGATCAGGTTCATCAGGTGACCTCCGCCGCGACATCGCCCTGATTACACCGGCCATACACCCGATTGGCAAGCAGATTGGAAAACCTGCCCGGATGCCGCTACGATCCGGATGTGCACCCTCTCTCCTGCCGGGAGAGGTGAACCAAGCATGACGCGCCGATTGTGTGGAAATTTGACTTTCGTCATCCCTCCTCAGGATCGCTCGCAAGTACGCCTTTCACCGCCTGCGACCAGCCCTTGAGTTTGCGCGTGCGTGTTGCTTCCGACATGTTCGGCCTGAAGCGCCGCTCCAGCCGCCATGAATCCGCGAACCGCGCCGGCTCCGGATAAACGCCGGCGCCGAGTCCCGCGAGATAGGCCGCGCCCACCGCGGTGGTTTCCTGAATCATTGGCCGGTCCACCGGCGCATCAAGCAGATCCGACAGCCGCTGCATGGTCCAGTCCGACGCGGTCATGCCGCCATCAACGCGCAGCACAGTGTTGGTTTCCTTCGCCTCGGGCCAGTCGGCACGCATCGCCGCCCACAGATCGTAGGTCTGGTAGCAGACGCTCTCCAGCACCGCATGCGCCAGTTCGGCGGGGCCGGTGTTGCGGGTCAACCCGAACAGCGCGCCGCGCACGCGCGGATTCCAGTAGGGCGCGCCAAGGCCGACGAAGGCCGGCACCAGATAAACCGACTGCATGGTGTCGTTGGCGTCCGCGAGCGCCCCCGTCTCGCTGGCGTGCTTGATCAGCCCGAGCCCGTCGCGCAGCCACTGCACGGCGGAGCCCGCGACGAAGATCGAGCCTTCCAGCGCATAGGTGCGCTCGCCGTTCAACTGATAGGCGATGGTGGTCAGCAGCTTGTTGTTCGAGGCCACCGCCGTGGTGCCGGTGTTGAGCAGCGCGAAGCAGCCGGTGCCGTAAGTGGACTTCATCATGCCCGGCGAAAAACAGGCCTGACCGATGGTGGCCGCCTGCTGATCGCCGGCGATGCCGCGCACGGCAATCGCGCCGCCGAGCAGATGCGGCTCGGTCTCGCCGAAATCCGCCGACGAATCCCGCACATCCGGCAGCATCGAGCGCGGCACCCGCAGCAGCTTCAGCAGGTCGTTGTCCCATTCGCCGGAGTGGATATTGAACAGCAGCGTGCGCGAGGCGTTGGTCGCGTCGGTGGCATGCACCTTGCCGCCGGTCAGCCGCCACAAGAGATACGAGTCCACCGTGCCGAACATCAGTTCGCCGCGCTCGGCCCGTTCGCGCGCGCCGGGCACGTGATCGAGAATCCACGCGACTTTCGTGCCCGAGAAATACGGATCGATGATCAGGCCGGTGCGCGCGCTGATCAGCGGCTCGTGACCTTCGGCTTTCAGTCTGGCGCAGATTTCAGCGGTGCGCCGGTCCTGCCAGACGATGGCGCGATGTACGGCGCTGCCGGTGGCGCGGTCCCACACCACGGTGGTCTCGCGCTGGTTGGTAATGCCGATGGCGGCGATATCGGATGCCGCGACGTTGGCCTTGCTCATGGCCTCGCGGCAGGTGGCCAGGGTCGAGGTCCAGATGTCCTCGGGCTCGTGCTCGACCCAACCCGACGCCGGAAAATGCTGCTGAAATTCCTGCTGGGCCTGAGCCGCGATGGAAATGTCGGAGCGGAAGACGACGGCGCGCGACGATGTCGTGCCTTGATCGATGGCAAGAATATGGGACGCCATGCGGTTTCCTCGAATGCTTTTCGTTTCGGTTTCGAAACGCAAGAAAGCGATTGTCGATGCGCGCGTCAATATGAATAGGGCTATTTCACCATCGTGAGGTGCGAGCCGCCTTCGGCGAGCCTCGAAGGATGACAGTACATTGTCGGTCATCCTTCGAGGCGCGCAAGAGCGCGCACCTCAGGATGACGACCTTTCCCTTAAAGGGAAAATTACTACACCGCCGCAGTGGTTACGCCGCCGTCGATGACGATGGTCTGGCCGGTCATGAAGGTCGAGGCATCGGAGGCGAGATAGACCACCGCGCCCGCGATCTCGTGCGGTTCGCCGATCCGGCGCAGCGGCGTGGTCGCGGTGCGGCGCTTGAGATTGTTCTCGTCTTCCCACAGCGCGCGGGCGAAATCGGTTTTGACCAGACCCGGCGCGATGCAATTGACCCGCACGTTCTTCGGACCCCACTCACCCGCGAGACTGCGCGCCAGCGAGAAATCCGCCGCTTTGGAAATGCCGTAGGCACCGATCACGGTCGAGCCCCGCAATCCGCCGATGCTTGAGATGATCACCACCGAGCCGCCGCCGCGCTCCGCCATGTGCGGCATCGCCTGCTTGCAGAGCCAGATGTTGCTCTGGATGTTGGCGCCCATGATCTTGTCGAAGGCTTCATCGGTGATGTCGAGCAGCGGGCCGTAATACGGATTCACCGCCGCGTTGCAGACCAGAACATCGAGCTGGCCGTAATGCTTGATAGTACCAGCGATCAGCGCGTCGACTTCCTCGCGGCGGCTGATGTTGCAGGGAATGACGTGGGCGTCGCCGCCCTCCTTGCGGATGGCTTCTGCAACAGTCTCGCAGGCGTCGGCCTTGCGGCTGGAAACGACGACCTTCGCTCCCATCCGCGCCAGCAATTCCGCCGAGGCGCGGCCGATGCCGCGGCTCGAACCGGTAACGACGGCCACTTTGCCCGCCAGATCGAATGGCGATTTGGTCATGGCCGTCTCCCGTGATTTCTTTTGTCTATGAACTCGTCATTGCGAGGAGCGAAGCGACGAAGCAATCTAGGTCTTGTTTCCCAAGGCTGGATTGCTTCGCTTCGCTCGCAATGACGAAAAGTGGTCTCAGACCAGATTGCCCGCTTCGCTGACGCGGCGCAGGTGATAGTCGGTGTCGCCGAAGGTGCTCTCGATCATGGTCAGCCGCTTGAAGTAATGGCCGATCTTGAGCTCCATGGTCATGCCGACGCCGCCGTGAAGCTGGATCGCCTGCTGGCCGACGAACTTCAGCGACTTTCCGATCTGCACCTTTGCCGCCGCAACCGCCTTCGAGCGCTCCCTGGCGTCCTCGAAATCGGACGCCATGGTGGCGAAGATCGACATGCTGCGCGCCTGCTCAAGTGCGACGAACATATCCGCCGCGCGATGCTGCAAGGTCTGGAACTGGCCGATGGCAACGCCGAACTGCTTGCGGGTCTTGAGATACTCCACCGTCGACTTCAGCGACTCGTCCATCGCACCGACCGCCTCGGCGCACATCGCGATGCGCGCCTCATCGACCACGCGCTCGATCAGCGGCAAACCATTCTCGGCATCGCCGATCACAGAGTCCGCGCCGACCTCGACGCCCTCGAAACGGATGTCCGCCGCGCGCATGCCGTCCTGAGTCGGATAACCCTTGACGGTGACGCCCTTGGCATTCGCCGGCACCAGGAACACGCCGATGCCGTTGCGATCGCGCTGGCCGCCCTTGGTGCGCGCGCTGACGATCAGTGTGTCCGCTGTCTCGCCGTGCAACACCACGAACTTTTCGCCGTCGATCACCCAGCCCGCGCCCTTTTTCTTGGCGGTGGTGGTGACGTCCGCGAGATCGTAACGCGAGTTCTTCTCGAGCTGGGCGAAGGCGAGCGTCTTGCTGCCGTCGATGATCGAGGGAATATGCGCGGCCTTCTGTTCGGCCGATCCGCCGTGACGGAGGAAGCCGCCGCCGAGCACCACGGTCGCCAGATACGGCTCGAGCACCAGCGCCTTGCCGAGCGATTCCATCACAAGGGCGGTTTCCACCGCACCCGCGCCGAAGCCGCCATCTTCCTCGGAGAACGGCAGGCCCAGCAGGCCCTGCTCGGCCAGCTTGCTCCAGACCGTCTTGCTCCAGCCGCCCTTTTCCTTGGCGTACTTCTTGCGCTGATCGAAATCGTAGGTATCAGCCAGCAAGCCGTCGACGCTATCTTTCAGGAGCCGCTGCTCCTCGGACAAATCAAAATCCATTTTACTCTCTCTCCGGCTAAATCGAATGCATCGTCATTGCGAGGAGCAAAGCGACGAAGCAATCCAGTTCTTTGTTTTCAAGACTGGATTGCTTCGCTTCGCTCGCAATGACGGGAAGACGTGGACGGCAACCCTCTCCCCGCAAGCGCGGGGCGAGGGAGAAGACGTTACAGACCCAGCACGGCCTTGGTGATGATGTTGCGCTGAATCTCGTTCGAGCCTCCGTAGATGGAGACCTTTCGATAGTTGAAGTAGCCCGGCGCGACGGTGGTCGCCCAGTTCGCTTCCTCGTTGCTCTTGTCGTGCTCGTCCGCATAAGGCAGCGCGAACGGCCCGGTGATCTCCAGCAGCAGTTCGGTGATGGTCTGCTGAATTTCGGAGCCCTTGATCTTGAGGATCGAGGAGGCCGGATCGGGCTTGCCCTTGCCGTTCTTGCTTTCGTTGGCGACGACGCGCATCTGCGTCAGCTCAAGCGCCTTCAGCTCGATTTCGGTCGCGGCGAGCTTTTCGCGGAAGCGGGAGTCCTCGATCAGTGGCTTGCCTTCCGACTCGACCTTGGAGGCGAGATCGCGGATGCGGCGGAGACGCTCCTTCGACATGCCGACGCGCGCGATGTTGGTGCGCTCGTTGCCGAGCAGGAACTTGGCGTAGTCCCAGCCCTTGTTCTCCTCGCCGACGAGATTCTCCACCGGCACCTCGACGTCATCGAAGAACACTTCGTTGACTTCGCGGCCGCCGTCGATGGTCTGGATCGGCCGCACGGTAACGCCGCGCGACTTCATGTCGAACAGGATGAACGAGATGCCCGACTGCTTCTTGGCGTCGGGGTCGGTGCGGCAAAGACAGAAGATCCAGTCGGCGTGCTGCGCCAGCGTGGTCCAGGTCTTCTGGCCGTTGATGACGTAAACGTCGCCCTTGCGCTTGGCGGTGGTCTTCAGCGAGGCGAGATCGGAACCCGCGCCCGGCTCGGAGAAGCCCTGACACCACCAGTCGTCAAGATTGGCGATGCGCGGCAGGTAGTGCTTCTTCTGCTCTTCGTTGCCGAAGGTGTAGATCACCGGGCCGACCATGTTGGCGCCGAACGGCAGCGGCGACGGGGCCGGCGTGGCCTGCAACTCTTCGAGGAAGATGTACTGCTGAACCGGCGACCAGCCGGTGCCGCCGTATTCCACCGGCCAGTGCGGCACCGCCCATCCCTTCTTGTTCAGGATGCGCTGCCAGTTGACCATGTCTTCCTTGCTCGTGTGGCGGCCTTCCACCAGCTTCTGGCGGATATCGGCGGGAAGACTCTCTTTAAAGAAGGCCCGCACCTCATCGCGAAACGCGAGCTCGTCCTTCCTGAAACTGAGATCCATTGGACCCTCCTGAAAACGAATTCAAATTTCTGTCTGCACCGTCCTTGCGAGGAGCGAAGCGACGAAGCAATCCAGCTTTCTCTTTAAGAGTGGATTGCTTCGCTTCGCTTGCAATAACGGGTGCGCGGGGCTTCTTACTGCAGAATCTCGAACAGACCGGCAGCACCCATGCCGCCGCCGACGCACATCGTCACCACGCCGTACTTCGCCTTGCGGCGACGGCCTTCGACCAGAACGTGACCTGCGAGGCGCGAACCGGTCATGCCGTAGGGATGGCCGACCGCGACCGAGCCGCCGTTGACGTTGAGCTTTTCCGGATCGATGCCGAGCTTGTCGCGGCAATAAATCACCTGCACCGCGAAGGCTTCGTTCAATTCCCACATGTCGATGTCCTCGACCTTGAGGCCGTGACGCTTGAGCAGGCGCGGAATCGCGAACACCGGACCGATGCCCATTTCGTCAGGCTCGCAGCCGGCCGAAACGAAGCCACGGAAAATGCCGAGCGGCTTGAGGCCTTTCTTGGCGGCCATGGCGTCGCTCATGATCACCGCGGCGCTGGCGCCGTCGGAAAGCTGGCTGGCGTTGCCGGCGGTGATGACGCCGCCTTCGCGCACCGGCTTCAGGGCAGCAAGGCCCTCAGCGGTGGTTTCGGGACGCGGACCTTCATCCTGCGACAGGGTGATATCCTTGAACGAAATCTCCTTGGTGACCTTGTCGGCGACCGCCATCTTGGTGGACATCGGCGCGATTTCTTCCTTGAAGCGTCCGCCCTGCTGGGCGGCGGCGGTGCGGCGCTGGCTCTCCAGCGAGTACTCATCCTGCTTCTCACGCGAAATGCCGTAACGCTTCGACACCACTTCGGCGGTGTCGAGCATCGCCATGTAGACATCGCCCTTGATCTTCATCAGTTCGGGATCGACCGTGTGGAACTTGTTGGCGTGCTCGTTCTGCACGAGGCTGATCGATTCACCGCCGCCGGCAACGGCGATCTCGACGCCGTCGTAGATCACCGAACGCGCGGCGAGCGCGATCGCCTGAAGGCCCGAGGCGCACTGGCGGTCAATGGTGGTGCCGGCAACCGACACCGGAAGGCCTGCGCGCAGCAGCGCCTTGCGCGCGATGTTGCCGCCGGTCGCGCCCTGCTGCATGGCGGCGCCCATCACCACGTCCTCGATTTCCGCGCCGTCGATCCCTGCGCGCTTGACGGCGTGCTCGATGGCATGACCGAGCAGCGTCGCGCCTTCGGTGTTGTTGAAGGCGCCGCGATAGGCCTTGCCGATCGGGGTGCGTGCGGTTGAAACGATAACGGCCTGGGTCATGAAAGACCTCCTGTTGCAAGTTTGGGTTGTTTCGGTTGATTGCGTTGCTGGTTGCGTAATTCGTGGCGAGACAGTTTCCCGACGCTGGTGCGTGGCAGTTCCTTAAGAAATTCCACGGCCACGGGCAATTCGTGCTTGCCGAGCTTTCCGGTGAGGAATGCGCGCAGGTCCTCGATGGTGAACGGCTCCGCGCCGGCGCGCAGCGTCACGAACGCCTTGGACGCTTCGCCGCGATAATCGTCGGGAATGCCGATCACGATGACTTCCTGCACCGATGGGTGGGTGTAGATCGCCTGCTCGATCATCTGCGGATAGACGTTGAAGCCGCCGGAGATGATCATGTCCTTCTTGCGGTCCACCAGATAGAAATAGCCGTCGCTATCCATATAGCCGATGTCGCCGGTCAGGAAGCGGTCGCCGACAAAAGCCTCGGCGGTTTCCGCCTCGCGATTCCAGTATCCGCGCGTGACGTTCGGGCCGCGGATGCGGATTTCACCGGTTTCGCCGACCGGCATCACCTGCTTCGGATCATCGAGCGACACCACGTCCATCTCGATACCGGGCAGCATCAGTCCAATTGAGCCCTGCTTCTCCGGGCCTTCCGGGGGATGGCCGGTGCCGGGCGAGCAGGTTTCGGTCATGCCCCACCCGCTTTTCAGCGCGAGTTTGGTCTTGCGCTCGAACACCTTGGCGACTTCCACCGGCAGCGGCGCACCGCCCGAACCTGCAAAAGCCAGCGACGACAGGTCGCGCTTGTCCAGATCAGGCAGGCTGGCAATGGCGATCCACATGGTCGGCACGCCGGGGAACGCGGTGGCACGCTTCACTTCAATGTCGCGCATCACGGCTTCAAGATCGAAACGCTGATGCAGCGAGATCAGGTCGCCGTTCTTCAGGGTGCGCAGCAGGACGACGGTGAGCGCATAAATATGAAACAGCGGCAGTACCAGAATGACGCGCTCGGTGGTGTTACGCTCGGCCTTCTGGTTGGCGCTCCACACGTCGTAGATCGAGACCGCCGAGGTCAGGTTGCTGTGGGTCAGCATCGCGCCTTTTGGAAGGCCCGTCGTGCCGCCGGTATATTGCAGCAGTGCGATGTCGTCGGCGTCGATCTGCGGCCACTTTGCAGGCGGCTGCGCACCTTTGACGAAATCCTTGAACGTAACAATGGCGGGATTGGCCGGGATCGCGGCCTGCGGATTGCCGGCATCGCCCCAGGTCTCGTCCTCGCAGACGATCAGCTTGTCGAGCAGCCCCTTGTCGAAGAATTTCAGCGCGGTGGGCAGCAGCGTCGCCAGATTGCTGGTGACGAGAATGCGCGCGCCGGAATCCTTCAGCTTGTGGGTCAGCGCGATCTCGCCGTCGAGCGGACTGAGATGCACCACGCGCGCGCCGGATTTCAGCGCCCCGAAGAAATTCACCGGATGATCCGGTGAATTGCCGAGAAACAACGCGACCGACGATCCCTTGCCGGTGCCGGCGCGGAGAAACGCCGACGCCGCGACATCAACCATGGCCTGCAGCCCATCGAAGGAGATGGACCGGTCGCGGAATTCGATCGCAACGCGCGAACCGAAATCCGCGGCCGCCTTCGCCAGCAAATCCGGCAGGGTGCCGCGCGGGATCGGTGAATCCCAGCGCACACCTTGCGGATAATACTGTTCACCCGGCCGCGTCATGGGATCACCCCTTGGCGAGGGACGCGAATGTCTTGCCTTCGTCGGCCAGACGCTTGAGCAACGGAGTCGGCTCGAGCGACGGATCGTTGGTCTGCTTGGCGTAGAACGACAGCCGGTCGGCGATGTGCTTGAGGCCCACGCTGTCGGCGTAGAACATCGGACCGCCGCGATAGATCGGCCAGCCGTAGCCGTACAGCCAGACCACGTCGATGTCGCTCGGACGGGCCGCGATCTTCTCCTCGAGGATGCGCGCACCCTCGTTGATCATCGGATACATCAGACGCTCAAGGATTTCGTCGTCGCTGATGGCGCGGCGCTTGAGGCCGAGCTTGGCGGTGGTTTCCTCGATCAGCTTTTCGATCTCCGGGTCCGGCAGCGGCGAGCGCGAACCGGATTCGTACTTGTAATAGCCCTTGCCGGTCTTCTGGCCGAAACGTCCGGCCTCGCAGATCGCGTCGGCGATTTCCGACTTGATGCCGCGATCCTTGCGCGAGCGCCAGCCGATATCGAGGCCGGCGAGATCGCCCATCGCGAACGGGCCCATCGGCATGCCGAACTTGGTGAGCACGGCGTCGACCTGCTGCGGCAGCGCGCCTTCGAACAGGAACTTCTCGGCCTGCTTGCCGCGGGCAGCGAGCATGCGGTTGCCGACGAAGCCATCACAGACGCCGACCACCACCGGAACCTTGGCGATGCGCTTGGCGATATTCACCGCGGTCATCAGCGCGTCCGGCGCGGTCTTCTCGCCGCGAACGATTTCGCACAGCTTCATCACGTTGGCGGGCGAGAAGAAGTGCATTCCCAGCACGTCCTGCGGACGCTTGGTCATGGCGGCGATTTCATTGACGTTCAGGTACGAGGTGTTGGTCGCGAGCACAGCGCCGGGCTTGGCGAACTGGTCGAGCTTGCCGAACACTTCCTTCTTGATCGCCATGGTTTCGAACACCGCCTCGATAATGAGGTCAGCATCCTTGACGTTTTCGAGGCCCACCACGCCCTTGATCAGGCCCATGCGCTTGGCGGGCGCATCCGCCGGAATGCCGCCGCGCGCAGCGGTGGCATCGTAATTCTTCTGCATGATGCCGAGGCCGCGCTGAAGCTGCTCGTCGCCGGTCTCGATCAGCGTCACCGGAATGCCGGCATTCGCGAACGACATCGCAATGCCGCCGCCCATGGTGCCGGCGCCGATGATGGCGACCTGCTTCACGTCACGCGGCTTGGTGCCCTCTGGCACACCAGATACCTTGGCGGCTTCGCGCTCCGAGAAGAACGCATAACGCTGCGCCTTCGACTGGTCGCCGTTCATGAGTTTCATGAACAGTTCCCGCTCGGACTTCAGCGCCTGATCGAAACTTTGATCGAGCGAATGGCTCACAGCCTCGGTGGCGGCGAGCGGCGCTTCAAGACCGCGGGTGCGTTTATTTGCCGCAGCGGCGGCGTTGGTGAAGATCGACTTGTCGGCCTTGGCCGCGGCGAGCTTGGAATCGTCGTCGCGCAGCTTGCGCAGCGGACGCTTTTCAGCGAGCGCCTTGCGCGCGAAAGCTTCACCGCCGACAGCAGGGTCGCCGTCGACGATTTCCTCGATCAAACCGTTCTTGAGTGCTTCAGCGGCGCCGATCGGATTGCCACCGACGATCATCGCGACCGCCATTTCAGGACCGACCGCGCGCGGCAGACGCTGCGTGCCGCCGGCGCCCGGCAGCAGGCCGAGTTTCACTTCGGGAAGACCGAGCTTTGCGTCCTTGGTGGCGACGCGGAAGTGGCAGCCCAGCGCGAGTTCAAGGCCTCCGCCGAGCGCAGTGCCGTGAATGGCGGCGATCACCGGCTTGGAGGAATTCTCGATAACCTCGATCACTTCATGAAGGCTGGGCGACTGTGGCGGCTTGCCGAATTCGGTGATGTCCGCGCCTGCGATGAATGTGCGTCCGGCGCACGCAATCACGATGGCTTTCACCGAGTCATCGGCCTGCGCACTCTTCACGCCGTCCGCGATGCCCTTGCGCACCGCAGCGCTGAGCGCATTCACCGGAGGGCTGTTGACCGTAACGATTGCAACCGCGTCATGACGCTCGACCTTGACCACTTCGCTCACACAACTCTCCTTGGTAACGCTTGTTTTTAAGCATTTCGCACTGCGGAATTAAATTCCACATCTTGACACGGAGGGATATTTTGAAGCACGTCCTTTGTCAACGAAGACCACATATGCGGTTTTTTACGAATGAAGCGGCCACCGAAAAAACCTGCGACTGATCGCAGTTTTGTTATCGCGCTTTCTCGGGGGCTCGATGTTTTGCGCGCATTTCGTCCCAGCGACGGACTGCTGGGCAATCAGGAAATCGCAGCGCGCACCAATTTACCGAAGCCGACGATCTCGCGGCTGACATACACACTGACAAAGCTCGGTTATCTGACGCCGGTTCCGCGTTTTGAGAAATATCAGCTCGCGCCGGCCGCGATGGCGCTTGGATATTCGGCGCTCGCGAACATGGGCGTGCGTCATCTGTCCGATCCGTACCGCGATCAACTGATGCGCGAAACCGGCGGCGCCGTCGCCATCGGAGCGCGCGACCGGTTGAGCATGATCTATTTCGGACAAAGCCGCAGCGAACTGACCGTCGGCGTGCTGCTCGATGTCGGATCACGCGTCCCGATCGCGACATCGGCGATGGGCCGCGCCTATCTGTGGGCGCTGCCGGATGAAGAGCGCGCAACATTGATGCGCGAGATCAAGGAACACACCGGCCCGGACTGGCCGAAGATCCGCGACGGTATCGAGCGCGCCGGTGAATGCGTCGCCAAGCACGGCTTCGCATTGTCCGCCGGCGAATGGCACAGCGACATTCACGCCGTCGGCGTTGCGCTGAAACTGAACGATGGAACAGGGCCTTACGCGTTCAACTGCGGCGCGCCGGCGTTCAAATTCAGCGAAGTTCTTTTAAAGAACGATATAGGCCCGCGCCTTGTGGCGATGGTCAGAAATATCGAAGTGGCCATGACAGGCTCCATCGGACGCGGCACGCTTGGCAAAGAACCAGGCATCAAAAAAATCAAAACCAACGGGGGAAAAGTGACACGTATCGCGGAGGGGATCAGGTAGCGCCACGGCTTGCATGCGGAAGCATCTTCTCCATGCAGCGCGCCGGAGGCGCTTGCGCGAAATCCAATCATAGTTCTATAAAAGAACTATATTGGACCTTATCGCCCTGCGATGATAAGAACCATTGAAAAACAATTGGGACGCGCCGGACGACGACGTTGCGCGCGGATCACAAAACAAAGAAACTGACAGCAGAAAAAAATGAACCCGCGAGGAGGGAAAGTTGCACGTATCGCTGAGGGGAATAATTAGCCGCCGTCATTGCGGCGTCATGCAGGGGTCGGATGCGTCCCGGTCCTGCCAGGAAATCAACGCGTGATGCAGGCTCAGGCGCAGGGGCACTCCCCCTTGCTCTCCGTTCGCGACGTCTCGGTCGTGTTCGGTGGCATCATCGCGTTGAACGGCGTGTCGTTCGATATGAAGAAGGGCCAGATTCTGGGCCTGATCGGACCGAACGGCGCCGGCAAGACGACGCTCTTCAATTGTCTCAGCCGGCTGTATCAGCCGAGCCAGGGCGAGATTTTGCTGGAGGGCGAAAGCATCCTTCATCATCAGCCCTCGAAGATCGCCGCCGCCGGCATCGGACGCACGTTCCAGAACGTTGCGCTGTTCCCGCGGCTGACGGTGCGCGACAACATCCGCATCGGCGGACACTGCCGCACCAAGAGCGATTTCGTCAGCGACTCGCTGAAACTGCCATGGGTTCGCGAGGAAGAGCGCAAGCTCAACGCGAAGGTTCATGAAATCCTCGATTATCTCGAACTGCACGACGTCGCCGACCGCGAAGTCGCGGGCCTTCCATTCGGCACGCAGAAGCGCGTCGAGCTTGGCCGCGCACTCGCCGCCGAGCCGAAGATCCTGCTGCTGGACGAGCCCGCGGGCGGCCTCAACCACGAGGAAGTCTACGTCCTCGGCGACCTGATCTGCCGCATCCGCGATCAACGCCACATCACGGTCCTTCTGGTCGAGCACCACATGGGCCTCGTGATGAAGATCGCCGACCACGTCGTCGCGCTGAATTTCGGCAAGAAACTCGCTGAAGGCACACCAGCCCAGGTGCAGTCCGACCCCGACGTCATCAAGGCCTATCTGGGGAGCAAGGACCAATGACCATGCTGGCAATCAAGGATCTGCGCGCCTATTACGGCCAGATCCAGGCCCTTCACGGCCTTGAATTCTCGCTCAACGAAGGCAGCGTGACCACGCTGCTCGGTGCCAACGGCGCCGGCAAGACCACGACGCTGCGTGCGATCTGCAACATGATCCGCTCGACCGGCAATATCGAGTTCGAGGGCAAGTCCATTACCGGCGTGTCCACCGAAAACGTCGTCCGTCTCGGCATCGCCCACGTCCCGCAGGGACGCGGCACCTTCACCAACATGACGGTAGAGGAAAATCTGCAGCTCGGTGCGATCTCGCGAAGCGACACCAAGAACATTCCCGACGACATCGAACGGATGTACGGGCACTTTCCGGTGCTCAAGCAGCGTCACACCCAGCAGGCCGGCACGTTGTCGGGCGGTGAACAGCAGATGCTCGCGGTCGCCCGCGCGCTGATGCTGCGTCCCAGGCTGATGCTGCTCGACGAGCCGTCGTTCGGCCTCGCTCCGCTGGTGGTGCGCGACCTGTTCGGGATTCTCAGCAAGATCAACCGCGAGGACAAGGTGACTATCCTGGTGGTCGAACAGAACGCCCAGCTCGCGCTTGAACTCGCGGAAAAGGCCTATGTGATCGAAACCGGACGCATCGTGATGTCGGGAAGCGCGAAGGAAATCGCGAACAACGAAGACATCCGCAAATCCTATCTCGGATACTGAGGACACAGCCATGGAACTGTTTACCAACCAAGTCCTGGCTGGCATTGCCACAGGCGCGATCTATGCCTGTATGGCGCTGGCCATTGTCATGATCTATCAGGCGATCGACCACCTCAACTTCGCCCAGGGCGAAATGGCGATGTTCTCGACCTTCATCGCCTGGCAGCTGATGCAGTGGGGGCTGGGCTTCTGGCCCGCCTTCGTGCTGACGCTCGCCATCTCGTTCGCCGGCGGCATCATCATCGAACGCGCGCTGTTCAAACCGCTCACCAACGCGCCCATTCTCGCGCAAGTGGCCGGCTTCATCGCGCTGTTCGCCATCCTCAACAGCGTCGCGGGCCTGACCTGGGACTTCACGATCAAGCAGTTCCCTTCGCCGTTCGGTTCATCCGGCTTCCTGGGCAGCCAGCTGATCTCGACCCATCAGGCCGGCATGATCGGCGTCACGCTGGTCCTGCTGATCATGCTGTTCGTGTTCTTCCGCTACACCCGTATCGGTCTTGCGATGCGGGCCGCGGCCTCGCTGCCGGAATCCGCGCGTCTGGTCGGCATCAACACCAGCTGGATGATCGCGCTCGGCTGGGGCATGGCAAGCTCGATCGGCGCCATCGCCGGCATGCTGATCGCACCGGTGGTGTTCCTCGAGCCCAACATGATGGGCGGCATCCTGCTGTACGGCTTCGCGGCCGCAGTGCTCGGCGGCCTCAGCAGCCCGCTCGGCGCTGTGATCGGCGGCTTCCTGGTCGGCGTCTTCGAGAACCTCGTCGGCACCTACATTCCGGGTGTCGGCAATGAACTGAAGCTTCCGATCGCGCTGGCACTGATCATCGTCGTGCTTGTCATCAAACCGTCCGGCTTGCTTGGCCGCGCCATCGTACAGCGAGTTTAATCATGAGCACAGTTCAGGACTCCGTAACCCGGCCCGCAGCGGCCGCCGCTCCGGCAAAGAAGTCGATGACGGTCGGCACCGTCGCAACGCTGGTGCTGCTCGCAATGCTGGTTCTCACGCCGCTGTTCGTGAAGAACTTCATCATCTTCCAGATGACGATGGTGCTGATCTACGCCATCGCCATCCTGGCCCTCAACATCCTGACCGGCGGCAGCGGGCAATTCTCGCTGGGCCAAAGCGCCTTCTACGCAGTGGGCGCCTATACCGCCGGCATTCTGATGGAAACCTTCGGGGTCAACTACGCCCTGACCTTGCCGATCGCCGGCATCATCTGCTTCGGCTTCGGCTTCCTGTTCGGGTTCCCGGCGTTGCGGCTCTCGGGCGTGTATCTCGCGCTCGCGACCTTCGCGCTCGCGGTAGCAATGCCCCAATTGCTCAAGCTCGGCGTGTTCGAACACTGGACCGGCGGCGTGCAGGGCCTCGTCATCACCAAGCCGGACGCACCGTTCGGCCTGAAGATGTCGCAGGACATGTGGCTGTATTACTTCACGCTGTTCGTCTCGGCGGTGATCTACATCCTGGCCATCAACCTGCTGCGAAGCCGGTCCGGACGCGCCCTGATGGCAATTCGTGACAACCCGATTGCCGCCTCGGCGATGGGCGTCGATCTGCCGATCTACAAGACGCTGGCGTTCGGCGTCTCGGCCGCGTTCACCGGCATCGCCGGTGCGCTCGGCGCCATCGTCGTGCAGTTCGTGGCCCCCGACAGCTTCACCATTCAGCTGGCGATCGCGATCTTCCTCGGCATGGTGGTCGGCGGCGTCGGCTGGCTGCCAGGCTCACTGGTCGGCTCGGCCTTCATCGTGTTCGTGCCGAACGTCGCGGAACACATCTCAAAGGGCCTTTCGGGCGCGGTGTTCGGCGTGTTGCTGTTCGTCGTCATCTTCCTCGTGCCGCACGGCGCAAGGCAGGTGGCCTACATGATCGAGGCCTTGTTCAGCAGAAAGAGCAAGTCCTAAAGCGCAAGTCCTAAAGTCTGATCTGCTGACGCTAAATCAGGCTTGTCTGAATCTGCGTTGTTTGAGAAGGGTACTCCGGAAAATCGGTTTCCGGATCGGGTGACAGGGCCTGATTCAGCTTTGCTGAATCAGGCCTCCTCATTTTTGCCATCAGGCGAATCTCTCTTCCGGAACCGGCTTTTCGCCTAGCGGAATGCCCGCATCTCAGGGAGAGACCAGAATGTTATCCAAGCTCAAGCTCAACGTAGCAGCAGTGTCGGCCGTTGCCGCGCTCGCGATGACGAGCGGCCACGCGCTCGCGCAAAAAAAGTACGACACCGGCGCAACTGATACCGAAATCAAGGTCGGCAATATCATGCCCTACAGCGGTCCTGCATCCGCGTACGGCGTCATCGGGAAGATGGAAGAAGCCTACTTCAAGATGATCAACGATCAGGGCGGCATCAACGGCCGCAAGATCACCTTCATCAGCTATGACGACGGCTACAGCCCTCCGAAGGCAGTGGAACAGGCCCGCAAGCTGGTCGAGAGCGACGAAGTCCTGCTGGTGTTCGGTCCGCTGGGCACGCCGTCGAATTCCGCGATCCAGAAGTATCTGAACGCGAAGAAGGTGCCGCAGCTGTTTGTGGCCACCGGCGCGACCAAGTTCGGCGATCCGAAGAATTTCCCCTGGACCATGGGCTGGCAGCCGGCCTACCAGAGCGAAAGCCGCGTCTACGCCAAGCACCTGCTGGCGACCAAGCCCGACGCCAAGATCGCGATCCTGTACCAGAACGACGATTTCGGTAAGGACATGCTCAAGGGCCTGAAGGACGGTCTTGGCGCGAAGGCGTCGCAGATTGTCGCCGAGGACAGCTATGAAGTGTCCGAGCCGACCATCGACTCGCACATCATCAAGCTGAAGGCCACCGGCGCGGATGTGTTCGTCAGCTTCACGACCCCGAAGTTCGCCGCCCAGGCGATCAAGAAGGTCGCGGAACTCGGCTGGAAGCCGATGTACATCCAGAGCAACGTCGGCGCGTCGGTCGGCAGCGTGCTCAAGCCCGCGGGCTTCGAGAATGCGCAAGGTATCCTGTCGGCGGCCTATGCCAAGGACGGCGCGGACCCGCAGTGGGACAAGGATGAGGGCATGAAGAAGTTCTACGCCTTCCTCGCCAAGTACGCTCCGGACATGAACAAGACCGACGGTTCGGTGGTCTACGGCTACGGCCAGGCGCAGACGCTGGTCCAGGTTCTGAAGCAGGCAGGCGACAACCTGACCCGCGAGAACATCATGAAGCAGGCCGCGAGCCTGAAGGACTTCACCCCCGATACCCTGCTGCCGGGCGTGAAGATCAACACCAGTGCGACCGACTTCTACCCGATCGACCAGTTGCAGATCATGCAGTTCAAGGGCGACAAGTACGAGTTGCAGGGACCGATCATCACCGGCGGAATGGGCGGCAGCTAACCTCCGCTCCGTTCAGCATTACAGTTTGGACAGGTTACGACTTAGACAAACTGCTGATTAAATCAGCCCTCCGCGATGCCGTCGCGGGGGGCTTTTCGTTGAACCGGTCCGATAATGGGTATTCAATGACGCCGGGCCGCAAAGAGCTCACGTCATAAAAACAGCAAAGGACGCAAACACACCAAGGAGAAATAAATGTCAGTTACCCACTCGCGACTCGCGATTCTGTCGGCCGCCCTGGCCGTGCTCGCGGCAACAAGCACCGGCGCCCTCGCCCAGAAAAAATACGGCCCCGGCGTTACCGATACCGAAATCAAGATCGGCAACATCATGCCCTACAGCGGACCGGCCTCCGCCTACGGCGTCATCGGAAAAACCGAGCAGGCCTACTTCAACAAGATCAATGCGGAAGGCGGCATCAACGGCCGCAAGATCAACTTCATTTCCTACGATGACGCTTACAGCCCGCCGAAAGCCGTCGAGCAGGCGCGAAAGCTGGTCGAGAGCGATGAAGTTCTGCTGATCTTCAATTCGCTCGGCACGCCATCGAACTCGGCGATTCACAAGTACATGAATTCGAAAAAGGTGCCGCAACTGTTCGTCGCCACCGGCGCGACCAAATGGAACGACCCGAAGAACTTTCCCTGGACCATGGGCTGGCAGCCCAACTACCAGAGCGAAGGCCGCATCTATGCCAAGTACATCCTGAAAGAGAAGCCGAACGGCAAGATCGGTATCCTCTATCAGAACGACGACTACGGCAAAGACTACCTCAAGGGCATCAAGGACGGCCTCGGCGCCAAGGCGGCCTCGATGATCATCGCGGAGGAATCCTACGAGACCGCCGAGCCGAGCATCGATACCCACGTGGTCACGCTCAAGTCGAAGGGTGCGGACATCTTCATCAGCATCACCACGCCGAAGTTCGCCGCACAGTCGATCAAGAAGGTCGCCGAACTGCAGTGGAAGCCGCTGTTCATTCTGAACAACGTCGGCGCTTCGACCGGCACCGTGATGAAACCCGCGGGCTTCGACAACTCGCAGGGCATTATCTCGGCGGCCTACGCCAAGGACGCGACCGATCCGCAGTGGAAGGACGACAAGGGCATCAAGAATTTCGACGCCTTCCTCCAGAAGTATTTCCCCGACGGCAATCGCGCCGACGGATCGGTGATGGTGGGGTATGACGTTGCGCAGACCCTGGTTCATGTTCTCAAGGCCTGCGGCGACAACCTCACCCGCGAGAACGTCATGAAACAGGCTGCCAGCATCAAGGGCCTGCAACTCGACGGCCTGCTGCCCGGCGTGACGATCAACACCAGCGCGACCGACTTCGCCCCGATCAGCCAGCTTCAGTTGCAGAAGTTCCAGGGTGATCGCTGGGTGCTGTTCGGCGACGTCATGAGCGGCGACGTTGGAGGTTAACAGCCTTCGCACTGCAAAAGGCGGATATTAGTCGTTAACAACCCGCCTTTTGTTTCGCCTGATGAAATACGAAGCCCTCTGCAGCCCTGCCGCAGAGGGCTTTTCGTTGAATGAACCCCGCAAAGGGTATTGAATATCGCCGAGCCGCAAAGAGCTTCAAATCAAAAAAATAGAACGAGGACACAAACACGATCCAGGGAGGAACGTATGGTTATTTCCACATCTCGACTCGCGACTTTCTCGGCCGCTATCGCCATCGTCGCCGCGACAAGCACGGGCGCGCTGGCCCAAAAGAAATACGACACCGGCGCCACCGATACCGAAATCAAGATCGGCAACATCATGCCCTACAGCGGACCGGCCTCCGCCTACGGCGTCATCGGCAAGACCGAGCAGGCCTACTTCAACAAGATCAATGCGGAAGGCGGCATCAACGGCCGCAAGATCAACTTCGTTTCCTATGACGACGGCTACTCGCCGCCGAAGGCCGTCGAGCAGGCCCGCAAGCTGGTCGAGAGCGACGAGGTTCTGCTGATCTTCAACTCTCTCGGCACGCCATCGAACTCGGCGATCCAGAAGTACATGAACGCCAAGAAGGTGCCGCAGCTGTTCGTCGCAACCGGCGCCACCAAATGGAACGACCCGAAGCACTTCCCCTGGACCATGGGCTGGCAGCCCAATTATCAGAGCGAAGGCCGCATCTACGCGAAGTACATGATGAAGGAGAAGCCGAACGGCAAGATCGGCATCCTTTATCAGAACGACGACTACGGCAAAGACTACGTCAAGGGCATCAAGGACGGTCTCGGCGCCAAGGCGGCTTCGATGATCGTCGCGGAGGAGCCCTATGAAACGACAGTCCCGACCGTCGATTCACAGATCGTCGCGCTGAAGTCGAAAGGCGTCGATATCTTCATCAGCATCACCACGCCGAAGTTCGCCGCCCAGTCGATCAAGAAGGTCGCCGAGCTTCAGTGGAAACCGCTGTTCATCCTGAACAATGTCGGCGCTTCGGTCGGCTCGGTGATCAAGCCGGCCGGGTTCGAAAACGCACAGGACATCATCTCGGCCGCGTACGCCAAGGACGCGACCGATCCGCAGTGGAAGGATGACAAGGGAATGAAGGATTTCGACGCCTTCCTCCTGAAGTACTTCCCCGAGGGCAACCGGACCGACGGTTCGGTGATGTTCGGCTACAATGTCGCGCAGACGATGGTTCACGTTCTCAAGGCCTGCGGCGACAACCTCACCCGCGCCAACGTCATGAAACAGGCCGCCAGCATCAAGAACCTCGGACAGGGCGGCCTGCTGCCGGGCGTCAAGATCAACACCAGCGCGACAGATTTCGCCCCGATCAGCCAGTTGCAGCTGATGAAGTTCAAGGGCGATCGCTGGGTGCTGTTCGGCGACGTCATCAGCGGCGACGTCGGCGGCTAGTTCGCCCTCGCGACAACCATTACCCCCTGCGACACATTCGCAGGGGGTTCTTCAATTCAATGCCATTTTGTTTGAACCAATACGGCAAACGGTATTGAATACCCGCGAGGCCAAAAGGCCTCCGGGGAACTACCCTCAAGCATCAAAAAAACTAGGTCAGGAAACATAAAAAATGTCCGTCAAAAAATTTAATCCCATGGTCTTGCTCGCGACCGTCGCAGCCTTCGCGGCGACGAGCGGCAGCGCGCTGGCGCAAAAGAAGTACGACACCGGCGCCACCGATACCGAAATCAAGATCGGCAGCATCATGCCCTACAGCGGACCCGCGTCCGCCTATGGCATCATCGGCAAGACGCAGGCAGCCTATTTCAACAAGATCAACGCTGAAGGCGGCATCAATGGCCGCAAGATCAATTTCATTTCCTATGACGACGGCTATTCGCCACCCAAGGCCGTGGAGCAGGCCCGCAAGCTGGTCGAGAGCGACGAGGTTCTGCTGATCTTCAACTCGCTGGGCACCCCATCCAACACGGCGATCCAGAAATACATGAACGCCAAGAAGGTGCCGCAACTGTTCGTCGCCACCGGCGCCACCAAGTGGAATGACCCGAAGAATTTTCCTTGGACCATGGGCTGGCAGCCCAACTACCAGAGCGAAGGGGTCATCTACGCGAAGTACCTGATGAAGGAAAAGCCGAACGGCAAGATCGGCATTCTTTACCAGAACGACGACTTCGGTAAGGACGTGCTCAAGGGTCTGAAGGACGGTCTCGGAGCCAAGGGCGCTTCGATGATCATCGCGGAAGAACCTTACGAAACGTCGGTCCCGACGATCGACTCGCAGGTCGTTGCGCTGAAGTCGAAAGGCGCTGATGTTTTCGTCAGCATCACCACGCCGAAGTTCGGCGCCCAGTCGATCAAGAAGGTCGCAGAGCTTGGATGGAAGCCGCTGTTCATCCTGAACAACGTCGCCTCATCCACCGGATCGGTCATCAAGCCGGCCGGTTTCGAGAATGCACAAGGCGTGATTTCCGCGACCTACGGCAAGGATGCGACCGACCCGCAGTGGAAGGACGATGCGGGCGTGAAGAACTTCGACGCGTTCCTCGCGAAGTACTTCCCCGAAGCCAACCGCGCCGACAGTTCTGTCGCGTTCGGTTACAGCTCGGCGCAGACGATGGTACATGTCCTCAAAGCCGCCGGCGACAACCTGACCCGCGCGAACATCATGAAGCAGGCGGCCAGCATCAAGGGCCTTCAGCTTGAGATGGGCCTGCCCGGCATCACGCTGAACACCAGCCCGACCGACTTCGCTCCGATCAGCCAGTTGCAGCTGATGAAGTTCACGGGCGAGCGCTGGCAGCTGTTCGGCCCGATCATCAGCGGCGATGTCGGCGGCTGACGACCGGCGCGCGCCGGACGGGAGCCGGATTTCCAGATCCGTAATCCGGTTTCCCCGCCTGGCACGGGCACAACTGAAAACATTCCCGCCCTCCGCAATAACTTGCGGAGGGCCTTTTACTGGATGCCCGATCATGCCATGTCTCGTGACATTCCTTGGGCCCATCCAAAGCTGCGCGATGACATCATGACCGACAGACGCCCTTTGTTGCGTGCGATCTTCGATGCCGCCGTCGCCGCAGCCCATCCTGACCGTATCCTTGCCGAGCACCTGCCGCCGCCGCCGCCCGGCCGCATCATCTGTCTCGCCGCGGGCAAGGCCGCCGGCGCGCTGGCCCATGCGGCGGAATTATATTATCTCGACGAAGGTCGCATCGATTCCGCGCGGTTGTCGGGAGTTGCCACCACGCGTCATGGCTACGGCATGCCGACCCGGCGTATCGAGATCATCGAAGCCGGTCATCCGGTGCCCGACGAAGCGGGACTGAAGGCAGCCGCCCGGACGCTTGAAGTGGCGCAGAGCGCCGGCGCCGACGACCTCGTTCTGGTGCTGCTGTCGGGCGGCGGCTCGGCGAACTGGATCGCACCGGCGGATGGAATTTCGTTCGCGCAGAAGCAGGCGATGAACAGGAGCTTGCTGCGCTCGGGTGCGCCGATCGGCGAGATGAATACCGTCCGCAAGCATCTGTCGCGCATCAAGGGCGGCCGGCTCGCGCGCGCCGCGGCGCCCGCACAGATTCTGACGCTGGCGATTTCAGATGTGCCGTTCGACGATCCGGCGACGATCGCGTCCGGACCGACCGTGCCGGACACCACGACGCTAGCGGACGCCCGCGAGATTGTCGCCCGCTACGGCATCCAGGCCGACGATGCAGTGATCGCGGCGCTGAACGATCCGCGCAACGAAAGCTGCAAGCCCGGCGATGCCGCCTTCGCGCGTTCGGAGTTCAGGATCATCGCGCGGCCGCAGGAATCGCTTGAGGCTGCCGTCGCGGTTGCGCGCGACGCCGGTTACGAGGTCGTGGCACTCGGCGCAGACCTTGAGGGCGAGGCGCGCGACGTTGCCGCCGCCCATGCCCAGATCGCGCTGAAGGCCCGCGCCGAGGGAAAGAAGCTCGCAATACTTTCCGGCGGCGAACTCACCGTCACCGTGCGGGGCAACGGGCGCGGCGGCCCCAATCAGGAATACGTGCTGGCGCTCGCAAGCCTGTTCGCGGATACACCGGGCATTTCCGTGCTGGCGGGAGACACCGACGGCGCGGATGGCGGCGCGGGACATCCGACCGATCCGGCGGGCGCGATCCTCGATCAGCACACCTTCGCAAGGATCCGCGAACTCAAACTCGATCCGAAGGCGTATCTCGACAACAACGACGCCACGGCGTTCTTTACCGCGACCGGCGATCTGCTCAACACCGGCCCGACGCTGACCAATGTCAACGACATCCGCATCATTCTGGTGGACCCTTAGACCCACCCGTCGTCATTGCGAGGAGCACTTGCGACGAAGCAATCCACTTCTTCTGTGTTGCTCTGGATTGCTTCGCTCCGCTCGCAATGACGATACGGACGGACATAGCCCTAGAACTCCCGCGCGATCTTGCCGAGCATCGTCAGCAGCAGGTCGCGGTTGTCGTCGCCGAGCAACGCCCGGAGCCGGGCCTCATGCCGTGCCTCGATCAGCTTTCGGGCGCGCGACAGAACCGCGCGGCCTTTGTCGGTCAGCCGCAGGATATGCGAGCGGCGGTCGTTGCTGGACCGGCTCCGCGCGCACAGATCGCGGCTTTCCAGTTCATCCAGCAGCGCCACGAAATTCGGCCGCAGGATTCCGAGCGTCGAGGCAATCTCGGTCTGGTTGCGGCCCGGATTGGTCTCCACCAGCATCAACACGGAAAACTGCGCCGGGGTCAGTTGCAGCGGCGCGACGCAGCCGATGAAATCCTCGAAAATCCGCAGTTGTGCGCGTTTGAGCGAATAGCCGAGGAACTCGGACAGGTCACCGATCCGCACCGGCTCCGCTGCCGGCGCGGCGCGCGCGGCCGGACGAGGCGTCGGGCTTGACGACGGGCGCGCCGGCCGCTTTTTGGCTTTCGCCGCACCGGCGTTCGCGGTTCTGGACACAGCCATCGTGCGCTTCCCGTCGTCGGTTGTTATAAGGGCGCTTCGGACGGCATGGGGACCGGCCGGGGGTTGTGATTATACTCGATAATCGTTATGGAACATATCAAATACCGATGGCGGAATTCAACCGCCGCTTTCCATGCCGGCGGACCCTTCCATCCGCATGTGCGCGTTGCGTGAGGGGACGCTTTGGATAGCACGATCCTTCTGTTCCTGCTGCAGGACGGAATCACCAGCGGCGCGATCTACGCGCTGCTCGGGCTTGCGCTCGTGCTGGTGTTCGCGGTGACTCGCGTCATCCTGATCCCGCAGGGCGAATTCATTACCTTCGGCGCGCTGACCTACGCCACGCTGGCCACCGGCCATGTGCCGGGCACCGCTTTGCTGGCGCTCGGCATGGGCGCCGTGGCCTTCTGCTTCGACATGGTGTCCCGCCGTAATGTCATGACCGCGCGATTTGCGCTGCGGTCGCTGGCACTGAACATCCTGCTGCCGCTCGCGATCTGGGGCGTCGCCACCGCGCTGGCCGGACGGCAGAACGGCGTGGCCGTCAATTTCCTGCTGTCGATCGTGATCGTCGCGCCGATCGGCCTTTACCTCTATCGCATCGCCTATCAGCCGATCGCGCATGCCTCGGTGCTTGTGCTGCTGATCGCCTCGGTCGGCATGCATCTCGCGCTGCAGGGGCTGGGCCTCGTGTTCTTCGGCGCAGAGGGCCTGCGCGCCCCGGCGATTTCCACGGCGGCCTTCACAATCGGTCCATTGCGATTCACCGGCCAGAGCATCGGCATCTACGCCATCACGGTTCTGCTGATCGTCGGACTGTGGCTGCTGTTCGGCTATACGCTCTACGGCAAGGCGCTGCGCGCCACCGCGGTCAACCGCCTCGGTGCGCGCATCGTCGGCATCCGCACCACGCTTTCGGGGCAGGTCGCATTTCTGCTCGCCGCCGTGATCGGCACGATCTCGGGAATCCTGATCGTCCCGATCACCACGATCTACTACGACACCGGATTCCTGATCGGCCTGAAAGGCTTCGTCGCCGCCATCATCGGAGGCCTCGTGAGCTATCCGCTCACCGCCGCTGCGGCTCTGGTGGTCGGCATCGTCGAGGCGTTCTCGTCGTTCTATGCCAGCAACTTCAAGGAGGTCATCGTCTTCACGCTGCTGCTGCCGGTCCTGATCCTGCGCTCGCTGGCTTCGCCAGAGGTCGAAGAGGAAGAGGATTAACTCGTATGGTGGCTCGCAAATCCGCATTGGCTCCCTCGGCGCATTCCGTTTGCGGACTTGCAAACCGTGACCACACGAGAATCATATTTTTTCAGTGTCCTTTCGAATCCGAAGTTCGCTACGGAAGGTGCTGCGAAATGATACGAACTTCGGATTCGGGACACTGATGACGCAGCGATGGGGCATGATCGTATTCGCGCTGGTGATGGCGGGCCTTCCGTTCATTCCCGGCATGCCGCCGTTCTGGATCGTGCTGCTCGACAACATCGGGCTGGCCGCGCTGGTGGCGATGGGCCTCGTGCTGCTGACCGGCGTCGGCGGACTCACCTCGTTCGGCCAGGCCGCCTTCTGCGGCTTCGGAGCCTACACCACCGCGATCCTCACCACCTCCTACGGCCTGTCGCCATGGCTGACATTGCCGCTGTCGCTGATCGTCAGCGGCGTCGCCGCCGTCATCCTCGGCCTGATCACGGTGCGCCTGTCGGGTCACTACCTGCCGCTCGGCACCATCGCCTGGGGCATCAGTCTCTTTTACCTGTTCAGCAAGCTGGAACTGGTCGGGCGGAACGACGGCATTTCGGGCATCCCGCCGCTGTCGGTCGGCGCGCTGCAATTCACCGACCCCGGCAGGATCTATTTCGCGATCTGGTTCGCTGTCATCCTCTGCGCGCTGCTGACCATGAACCTCCTCGATTCCCGCACCGGGCGCGCGATCCGCGCGCTGCGCCGAGGCCACATCGCGGCAGAAGCATTCGGCGTGCAGACCGCGCGCGCCAAGCTGCTGGTCTTCATCTATGCCGCCGTGCTCGCAGGTCTGTCCGGCTGGCTCTACGCGCATTTCCAGCGCGCGGTGAATCCGACCCCGTTCGGCCTCAATGCCGGCATCGAGTATCTGTTCATCGCCGTGGTCGGTGGCGCCGGTTACGTCTGGGGCGCTGTGCTCGGCGCGGGCGTGGTCGTCGTGCTTAAGGAATTCCTGCAAAGCTTCCTGCCCGTGGTGTTTCACGGATCGGCCCAGCTCGAGACCGTGATTTTCGGCATCCTGCTGGTGGTGCTGCTTCAGGTCGCGCCGGGCGGCATGTGGCCGCGCCTCGCCGCCCTGCTGACATTCAATTCCACAAAGCTGCCCCGACCAGAAGCGGCGGACGCCCTGCCCCCGCGCAGCAAGACGGTTGCGACCTCCGAAACGCTGCTCGACGTTCAGGCCGCGCGCAAACAGTTCGGCGGCGTCATCGCCGTCAACGATGTCTCGTTCGACGTGCAGGCGCGCGAGATCGTCGCTCTCATCGGCCCGAACGGCGCGGGCAAAAGCACCACGTTCAACCTGATCACCGGCGTGCTGCGCTCGTCCGGCGGCACGATTTCCATTCTCGGCCACAACGTCGACAACGCCCCGCCGCAGGATATCGCCAGGCTCGGCGTCGCGCGCACCTTCCAGCACGTCAAGCTCGTGCCCGACATGAGCGTGCTGGAAAACGTCGCCATCGGCACCCATCTGCGCGGTCATTCCGGCGCGATCGCCAGCATGCTGCGGCTGGACCGCAAGGACGAAGCCGCCCTGCTCGCTGAGGCCGCCAGGCAGATCGAGCGCGTCGGCCTCGGCGACCAGATGCATCAGCTCGCGGGAAGCCTGTCGCTCGGCCAGCAGCGCATCGTGGAAATCGCCCGCGCGCTCTGCGTCGATCCGGTCCTGCTGCTGCTCGATGAACCCGCCGCCGGACTGCGCCATCTGGAAAAACAGAAGCTGTCGTCGCTGCTGCGCCAGTTGCGCACCGAGGGCATGTCGGTTCTGCTGGTCGAACACGACATGGGTTTCGTGATGGACATCGCGGACCGCATCGTGGTGCTGGAGTTCGGCACCAAGATCGCCCAGGGCACGCCGGCCGCCGTCCGCGCCAACCCCGACGTGATCAAGGCCTATCTGGGGACCGCGTCATGACGAAACTGCTGGCGGTCGAAAATGCTCACATCGCCTACGGCAAGGTCGAAGCCGTGCGCGGCGCGACCCTCGACGTGAACGCCAACGAGATCGTCACCATTGTCGGCGCCAACGGCGCCGGCAAGACCACCCTGCTCAACGCCATCATGGGCATCCTGCCGCTGACCGGCAGCGTGGTTTTCGATGGCCGGCAGATTTCCCGCATCGAGATCGAGGACCGGGTCGCGGCGGGGCTTTGCATCGTGCCCGAACATCGCGAACTGTTCAGCACCATGACGGTCGAGGAAAACCTGCAGCTCGGCGGCTTCCGTGTCTCGCGCGCCAAGGCTGCCATCGAGCAGGAGCGGGTCTACACGCTGTTCCCGCGACTGAAGGAGCGCCGCACCCAGCTCGCCGGCACGCTTTCCGGCGGCGAGCAGCAGATGCTGGCGATGGGCCGCGCGCTGATGAGCCAGCCGCGCCTGCTGATGCTGGACGAGCCGAGTTTGGGCCTCGCGCCGCTGATCGTCGCGGATATTTTCCGCACCATCGGCGAGTTGCGTCAGGCCGGCGTGTCCGTGCTGCTGGTCGAGCAGAACGCTCGCGCCGCGCTCGAAATCGCCGACCGCGCCTACGTCATGGAGCTTGGCGAATTCATCATGAGCGGATCGGCCAAAGAGATCAGCGGCGACCAGCGCGTGGTGGCGAGCTATCTCGGTTTTCAGCACACCGACAGCAACGCATCATAGGCGTCATCCGGTATTCTCGCGGCAAACCGCCAGAATGACTAACAATGTCTCCCGTTCTGGCCAATACTGGTTCCGGCAATAGTCGCATGCGGGGGCATTTCGGCAATGGACGCGCGATCGGAGCGAAAGCTGCGGTTTTTTACCGCGATTCTAGCCGCCGGGATGCTCGGTGGAATCATCTTCGTCATCGTTCATGTCGGGCTTGCCCCGCGGCAGATTCTGATCGGCATGATCTACGGCCTGCTGATCAGCGGCGCGATCGGCACATTTGAATTCCTTGCATCATCAGGACCTTTGCGCGACTGGCTGGGGAGTTTGTCGTTTAGCGCAAGCCTTGCGGTGCGCAGCGCGTTCTACGCGGCAGTGATCATTCCGGTGCAGTATTTCGATCTCGGCGTCCGGATTGCCGGACTGGCACCCGACGCCAGTCAAGACGTCTGGACCCCGATTGTCTTCTCGGGATTGTTTTCGGTCGCATTGAATCTGGCGTTCGCGGTGTCCAACATCATCGGCCCCCGCGCCTTCCTTCATCTCGCGACCGGACGCTACCATGCGCCGGTTGAGGAAAATCGATTCGTGTTGTTTGTCGATATCGCAGGATCGACCGCGCTGGCCGAACGGCTCGGCGGCCTCGGTATCCATCGCTTTCTCGACAAGACATTCCGCGCGTTGAGCGTGTCCGTCATCGACTACCGGGGAGAAGTTTTGAACTATGTCGGTGACGAAATGATCATCACATGGACGGAGGCTTCGGGGGCCGTGGATTGCCGGCCGCTGCGGTGTTTTCTCGCGATGCGGGCGACGCTGGCGCGGCTTCAGGGGCGGTTCGAGGAAGAGTTCGGTGTGGCGCCGCGAATCCGCGGCAGCCTGCATTTCGGAGCCGTGATCGTCGGCGAAATCGGCGACATCAAACGCGCCATCGTGTTCAACGGCGACGTGATGAACACCGCCGCGCGGCTCGAGGAACTCAGCCGTGATGTGGAAGGCGGCTTTGTCGCATCGCGCGCAGCCATCGACCGGTTCAACTCCGCGCCGCCCGTTTCACTCCACGACCTCGGCGTCCGGGACATTCGCGGCAAATCCGACGGCATCGCCGTCATGGGACTCGCGATGTAATCACGCGGGACACAAATGAAAATGCCCGGCGCGAGGCCGGGCATTTCAACAAGCAGGTGTTGCCCGCGATCGTTACTTCACAACTTCATACTTGCCGTTCTTCACGGTCAGGATGATGCGCGAGCGGTCATCGGTGCCGAAGCGGTTCTTTTCGGTGAAGTTATAAACGCCCTGGCTGGCCGCGATTTCCTTCTCCGACAGCAAAGCCTGACGGATCGCCTCGCGGAATTCCGGCGTGCCGGGCTTGGCTTTCTTCAGGGCGACCGGCACGACGCGCTTCAACACTTCGAAGGCATCGTACATATGGCCTGCGAACTGGCTGCGGGTGTTGGCGCCGTACTTCTTCTCGTAGGCGGCGTTCAGCGCCATGCCGGGCTTCTTGGTCAGCGCGCTGTCGGCCTGGCCTTCCGGAGCCATCACCGGACCGGCCGCCATGATGACGCCTTCCGCCGATGCGCCGCCGATGCGGATGAAATCCATGCTGGCCGCGCCATGGGTCTGATAGATCAGGCCCTTGTAGCCGCGCTCGCGCAGCGCCGACTGCGGCAGCGCCGCGCCGGTGCCCGAAGCGCCGATCAGGATGGCGTCGGGATTGGCCGCCACCAGTTTCAGAACCTGACCCGCCACCGACGTGTCGGGGCGCGCGTAACGCTCTTCGGCGACGATCTTGATGCCGCCCATGGCAGCGGTCTGGGTTTTCAGATCGTTCAGCCACAGATCGCCGTAGGAATCCGAGAAGCCGATATAGCCGACGGTCTTGACGTTGTTCTTCTTCATGTGCTCGTAGAGCACCTTGCCCATGATCGGCACCGGCTGCGGCAGAACGGCGGTCCACTTTTCGCGGGCCGGAGTAACGGGAATCGGCGCAAGGCTGAACTGCGGCACGCCGGCTTCGTTGGCCACGGTCGAAATCGCGATCGACGGCGGGGTGGTCGATGAGCCGATGATGATGTCGGCGTTGGATTCGGTCACGAAACGGCGCGCATTGGTGGTGGCGGCGGTCGGATCGCCCGCGTCATCCAGCACGATGGTCTTGATCTTGGCGCCGCCGATTTCGGTCGGCACGAACTCAAGCGCATTCTTTTCGGGAATGCCGAGCGCGGCCGCGGGGCCAGTGGTGCTGATGCTGATGCCGATGGTGATGTCCTGCGCAGCCGCCAGGGTCACAGCGCCCGGCAGCGTCACGGAAGCCGCCAATACCACGGCGGTCCAGGTTAGCTTTGTCATCAAGTCCTCCCTCAAAATACTCTTTTCAAGTTTCATTCAGTGACCGGCGAACGCGACAGACCGTTATTTGCGGTGCACCATCGCGGCCGGAATTGCCGTCATTCAGATAGAAGTTGCCGGTCATTTGCAATGCCTGCCGCCCCTGCCATTGGTATGACAGTTAAGACACGCGGACGTTGAGCCGGACCGTCAGCGAACCGCAGTTGCGGGCAGCTTTCGGCCCATGATCGACAGCCTTTTCGTATATTGTTATCTGGTATAATCAATTTTCAGCGGCGGGCAAAACCCTATTCGCAAGGCCGGGAGTGACGAGGTTGCGGACACAGGTTGCCATCATTGGCGGAGGCCCGGCGGGGTTACTGCTTGGACAATTGCTGCACTGCTACGGCATCGACAACGTCATTTTCGAGCGCAAGGACCGCGACTACATCCTGGCACGGATCCGGGCCGGCGTGCTCGAACAGGGCACGGTCGGCCTTCTGGACGAGGTCGGCGTCTCGGCGCGGCTGCATCATGACGGCCTGATCCATCACGGCATCGAACTGGCCTTCGGCGGGGCGCGTCACCGGATCGACATGACGCAGGCGACCGGCAAAACGGTAACCGTCTACGGGCAAACCGAAGTCACCCGCGACCTGATGGATGCGCGGCTCGCGGCGGGGCTCACCACCGTTTACGACGCCGACAATGTCGGTCTGCATGACTTTGACGGCGACCGGCCACGCGTGCGCTACGTCAAGGACGGCGTCAGCCATGACGTCGCCTGCGATTTCATCGCCGGCTGCGACGGCTTTCACGGCGTCAGCCGGCAGAGCCTCAAGCCGGATGCACTCAAGACATTCGAGCGGGTCTATCCGTTCGGGTGGCTGGGCCTGCTGTCGGAAACGCCGCCGGTCTCGGAAGAGTTGATCTACAACAATCACGAACGCGGCTTCGCGCTGTGCTCGATGCGTTCGGCGCATCGCAGCCGCTACTATCTACAATGCGCGCTCGACGATCACATCGACAACTGGCCTGACGACAAGTTCTGGGATGAACTGAAACGGCGGCTCGATCCGCAGGCGGTGGATCAACTCATCACCGGACCGTCGATCGAAAAAAGCATCGCCCCGTTAAGAAGCTTCGTCGCCGAGCCGATGCGGTTCGGCCGGTTGTTTCTGGCCGGCGACGCCGCGCATATCGTGCCGCCGACCGGCGCCAAGGGGCTCAACCTCGCCGCCAGCGATGTACACTATCTCTCCACGGCGTTGCGCGAGTTCTATGCCGAGACATCCGCCGCCGGCATCGATGACTATTCGCGCCGCGCGCTCAGCCGGGTCTGGAAGGCCGAACGCTTTTCGTGGTGGATGACCTCGATGATGCATCGCTTTCCCGACACCGACGAATTCAGCGCGCGCATCCAGCGCGCGGAACTGAGCTACCTGATCGGGTCCAATGCCGCAAAAACCTCGCTGTCGGAAAATTACGTCGGCCTGCCGTACTAGCAGATTGGCGGTTTCGTCATCGCGAGACAACGGGTCGGCGCGAAGTCGCCGCCCGATGACAGGCTCCGCGAAGCAATCCGGACGGCGGCAGGAGGTTGGTTTCCTTCGTCGCCACCTTCCTCGCAATGACGGCGTGAGTCTGACCACCTGTTTCAAACGTACGGCGGCGCGATGTTTCAAACTTGATTTTGAATGATCGCGCGCGCGCCCAGCTATATGATGTGGATCATGCGATTTATCCCACATCATTGAAAGGCAGCAATGACGGCCACCGATGCTCCTGTTGACGTTCCTTCCGGCTTCGCGCGCCACCCGCGGCGCAGCCCGCTCACCGAACCGTGGGAGCCGATTTACTTCAAGGCGACACCGGATGCTTACATTCTCGGACTGCGCCTCGCCGAGGCCCACACCAATTCGCGCGGATTGATTCATGGCGGGTTGATCGCCGCGCTCGCCGACAACGCGATGGGACTGAGCTGCAGCATTAAAGGCGGTCTTCAGGGAATTGTGACCATCAGCCTATCGGTCGACTTTCTCGGCTCCGCAAAGATCGGACAGTGGCTTGAAATCGACACCAACTTTATGAAAATCGGTGGATCGATCTGTTTCGCGCAATGCCTCGTCACCGCCGATGGCGATCCCTGCGCGCGAGCCAACGCGACGTTCAAGATCCCGAGGCGAAAATCCTGATGCGACCTGCGGCTTAAGCCGTCCCGAAGCGCCACTTCGCCTGCGCGATGACGAGATCGGCGAAGGCCCTGACTTTCGCCGACAACAGCCGCGAGGTCGGATACACGAGATGTATCGGCATCGGCGGCGGCTCGTACTTCGCCAGCACGATCCTCAGCCGCCCGGCCTTGAGCGCGTCCGCCACCTGATATGCCAGCACGCTGATCAGCCCGCCGCCCTGCTCCGCATGCAGCACCGCCGCGTCGGTGCTGTTGGTGGCGAAGCGCGAGGTATTCGGCACCCGAAACTCGCGGCCGTTCTCGGCGAAGCGCCATTCCGACAAGGACGTTGCGCCGGAGAATTGGATGATCTCGTGCCGGGCCAGTTCGGACGGCTTCAACGGGACGCCATGCGCCTTGAGATAGCGCGGTGAGGCGACCACGATCCGCCGCATGTCGCCCACGGCGCGCGCGACCACGCTGGAATCCGCCAGATGCCCGATGCGCACGGCCAGATCGACACCCTCTTCGACCAGATTGACCATCCGGTCCGACAGCCGGAGTTCGGCGCTCACCTCGGGATATTTTTTCAGATAGGCCGACATGATCGGGCCGACATGCAGCCGCCCGAACATCAAGGGCGCGGAGACCACGAGTTTGCCCGATGGCTGGGTGCGTTCGGCCTGTACCGAGCCCTCGGCCTCCTCGACGTCACCGAGAATCCGCCGTGCGCGTTCGAGATAGCGCGCACCGACATCGGTCAGCGTCACCGAACGTGTGGTGCGCTGAAGCAGCCGCGCGCCAAGATGGTTTTCAAGGCTGGCGACCAGCCGCGTCACCGCCGAGGCCGATAGCCCGAGCTTGCGGGCGGCGGGCGCGAATCCCTCAAGATCCGCGACCGAGACGAAGGCGCGCATGGCGTCGATACGGTCCATGGCATTATTTCATATCCTGCAATGATAAAGTGTCAACGCCGATCATTATGCCGGAGCTGTTTTCTCCTAGATCAGGCGTATCCTGTCGAACGAACACGGAGGTCCGCCATGACAACCGCCCAGACCTATTCTAGCGACGTCGCTTTCACGCCTGCCGTGAAAGTCATCCAGGCCCGAAAGGGCTCGCGCGGCGGCTACGCCCACATGGAAGACGGCGGCGGCTTTCGCACCGAGATTGACGGAGCGCTTGCGGCCTTTATCGGCGAGCAAACCAGCTTCTTTCTCGCCACGGCCACTGCGGACGGTCAGCCCTATATCCAGCATCGCGGTGGGCCAGCGGGCTTTATAAAGATTCTCGACAAGACCACACTGGCCTTCGCGGACTACCGCGGCAACCGGCAGTACATCACGCAGGGCAATCTCAGCGAAAATCCGAAGGCGTACATTTTTCTGATCGACTACGTGAACCGCCGCCGGATCAAGATCTGGGGCGAGGCGCGCGTGGTCGAGGACGATCCCGCGTTGACCGCCTCGCTGATGCCGAAAGACTACAAGGCCAAACCGGAACAGGCGATCCTGTTCAAGATCACCGCGTGGGACAGCAATTGCCCGCAGCACATCCCGATGAAATTCGACGCCGCCGATGTCGCCGCTGCGGTAAGTGAGCGGGATGCGCGTATCGCCGAGCTTGAGGCGGAAGTGGCGCAGTTGAAGCAGCGCCTCGCGGACGTGTAAACAGTTAGCTCGCGAGCTTCCGCTCTTTCGCAAACGGACTGAGACCAAGCCAGGTCTGCATGGCGGACGACAGGCGCTGGTCCCCGGTGATCAGCATGCGGCGGTTGCCGACAGCCGCACGCACGGTGTCGAATCCCATCCAGATCGCCGTCATGGTCCGCAGATCGACGGAAACATAAAGATCGACATCGAAACCGGGATCGATTGAACACAGATCGACTCCAGTGTCCGGATCCACAATCAGCCACCATGAGCGCTGTGTCGATGTCAGTTCAGGATAGACGAAATGAATCACATTCCGTCGCGTCGGCATCGGCGTGGTGTTGAGATTTCGCCGCATGTCCCACATCAGCAACTGGACGTCGAGATTCTGAAGCGACACGCTGGCTTCGATCTGACGATGGCCCCAGATGCCGAACGCCATCACGATCGGCTCAAGTTCGCGCCCGGATGCAGTGAGATGATAGTTGAAGACGCCGGGCTCGGACGCGAGCGCCGTTCGGGCCACGATGCCGGCGGCCTCAAGATCCTTGAGACGCTGCGAGAGCAAAGCCGGCGACATCCGCGGGACGCCACGGCGCAATTCATTAAAGCGCGTTGAACCGGCGACCAGTTCGCGTATCAAAACGACCGTCCAGCGCGTGCATAAAATTTCCGCCGCCATCGCCACCGGACAGAACTGCTTGTAGCTGCCTACGGTCATGATCTCCTCCCTCAGGACAGGCCATGGACGCTATGCCTGAACACGGCGGGTTTCCAGTTCAGTTTCTGTATTGGGGGGATTCAGTTCCTGAACTGGAGAGGGCGAGCGGCGCTTGGCAAACCTGTCCGTGACGGCAGGCATCGGGCTTGCCGAAAACAGGAGGCCATCATGCCACTCGTCGATATCCAACTCATCAAGGGCGTTTTCACTCCCGATCAGAAGAAGACCATGATCACCAAGGTCACGGATGCCATGGTTGCCGTCGAAGGCGAAGCCATGCGCGGCGTGACCTGGGTCCGTGTGCAAGAAGTCGAAAGCGGACAATGGGCCATCGGTGGACAACCTCTGACCGCTGAGGCCGTCAAGGCGATGGCGGGAAGCTGAGCAGCGACCGATCAACGCCGCCCGGTGACCGGTCGCACCTGTCCCGGGCAGCGTTTCCCTTTTCCTCCAATACGACGAGACAGAATATGACGATCTTAAATCAACACACCTCACGCATCGAACGCATCACGACGCTGACCATCGCATCCTGCGCAATGGGCTTCATTACGGGCTTTTTCCTGTCCCTGATGTTGGCGGCGTACAGCCTCTACTCGTGCATTGAAATGCGCTAGTCACGCTGCGGCGGCTTCCAGCCGCTGCCACGCATGCTCCGGATAATAGCGCGCCATCATGCGATCGACATAGGCGACAAGGTTGGAGAACTCCAGCGCGCGCTGGCGCAGCGGTGAATCGAAGAACGGCGTCATCAGGCCGGCCAGTGAGGCAAACACCATCGCGTCGGTGCCGCAGGGCTTGTCGCCCATCAGACAAGGCTTCCAGCCGAGCAGCATCGACAGTGCCGACAGCGAGCGAGCGCCGAGTTCGGTGATTTCCTCCGGCGTATGGCGAGCCAGTCCCGCGGTCCGCATGTTTTCCGCCACCCGGCCGCGCACATCCTCGCGCAGTGCATCGCGGATGTTCTCGGGCACGCCATCGAACAGGTGCGCCGGGCCCTTGGCGAAGTTTTCGGGTATCATCCAGCGGGTATAAACGAACGCCCAGTTGAAATGATTTTCAACCATGCGCTCGATCGCCCAGGCTTCGGCCCGCTGCCGTTCGTCAAGCCCGGCGTCGAGATCGAGGCCACGCGCATTTTCAAGATGCTTACGGATGAAGGTGGAATCGGCGATCCGCTCCTCGCCGTCGTCGATATAGGGCAACTGCCCCTTCGGCGAGGTATCCGGCATGGCGTGCTGCTTGACATAGGCAAGGCCCGCCATCTTGAGCTGGACCTCGGTCTTGGTGACGTAGGGGCTGATTTCAGGGAGACCGAAGCCGGGGCCGATTCCGTAGAGAGTGATCATCAGGGACATCCTTTGCGCGTTGAAAAGATGCCCGTTTGTAGATACCCCCTGCTGCCACCATACTGTCAGCAGCAAGTGACCAAGCGACCCGCAAGAGATCCGAATGAGGCGCGCCGACCGGTTGTTTCAGATCATCCAGGTGCTCCGGCGCACCCGCAAGCCGCTGACCGCCGAGGCCATCGCCGGGGAGCTGGAAACCTCAAAGCGCACGATCTATCGCGACATCGCCACCCTGATCGGCCAGCGCGTGCCGATCCGCGGCGAGGCCGGCACCGGCTATGTGCTGGAAAAGGGCTTCGACATGCCGCCCCTGATGCTGACACCGGACGAGATCGAGGCGGCGGTTCTGGGGGCGCAGTGGGTGGCGGGCCGGGCCGATCCTGTGCTGGCGAAGGCGGCGCAGGATCTGATCGCCAAGATCGTGGAAACCGTCCCGGAACGGCTGCAGCCGCTGGCGCTCGAACCCGCCAGCCGGACCCCGCCGAAAGGGAACGCGCCGCCCGAGAGCATCGATATGACGCAATTGCGCGCGCATATCTACGCCAGCAAGAAAGTCCTGCTGCACTACCGGGACGAACAGGGCCGCGACAGTAAACGTACGGTCTGGCCGATCGCGGTCGGTTATCTCGAAACCGTCCGTATGCTGGCGGCGTGGTGCGAGTTGCGACAGGATTTTCGCAGCTTCCGGATCGACCGCATGACCGAAGCCGAGTTTCTCGACGAAGAATATCCCGAGCGGCGGGCCGCGTTGCGGGCGAAGTGGATGCAGAGTTTTTCGCTCAACAACATGCGCGAGCGCTGACGTGATGACCGCAACCGACAATCCCTGCCAGAGCTGCGGCGCGTGCTGCTCTTACTCCAGCAACTGGCCGCGCTTCACGGTGGAGGACGACGACGCGCTCGATCTCATCCCCGAGAAGTTCGTCAACGACCGGCTGTCCGGGATGCGCTGCGACGGCGACCGCTGCACCGCGCTCACCGGCAAGGTCGGCGTCTCGACCGCATGCGGAATTTATGACGTGCGGCCCGAAGTCTGCCGCACCTGCATGCCCGGCGATCCCGAATGCGCGATGGCGCGGCGGCGGTTTGGACTTCCCGAGCTTGCCGGGGAACTTCCGCCCGGTTCCATTATCAGCGACCAATAATCTGGAACCAATTCCCCGCGTCAGGCGTCGATACATCAACAGCCTTTAGCCAGGGAGCAAGACGCCATGCGGGAGATGGAAATTCATGACTACGCGCGGCAATTGATGGAGGCACATGGTCCCCGGGCCATCGCTGAAGCGGCGCAACGGGCCAACGAATGCGAGGCGGAAGGCAAGCTTGAGCAGGCCAAGGACTGGCGGCATGTGCAGGACGCGCTGAAGATGATGCGCGGGCCGAGCCAGAGCTGACGATCCGTCTGCCCGGACAACCGGTTCCGCTACGTCATGACGCAGCGGGCAGGAGATGGCTTAAGCCGGCATCGCCGCGAGATCGCTGTCGTCGTCGAGGTCATCGGCGATCGGGGCGAACGTGCTGAGCGGCTTGGTCGACAGCGTGATGTTGCGGCGGTTGCCATAGGCAGATGCGGAGGGTGTTGCCGATGGTGCCTCTCGCGACATCGCGAACAGGGTTGTTCCGACGATGCCGCCCTGCTCCACCAGATCGCGTTCCGTGCAGGTCGCGGCAATAGCAAGGCTCATGCCGTGCAGATGCGCGCGCTTGTAGCAGAACAGCGCCAGCATCGCCCTGACATCCGACGACACCGATTCCACAAGCTGAGGAAGGCCATGTTCGCTCGCCCGGTACAGGCTGCCGAGCATTTCGTCGCCCACCGGGCAAACATCGTTTTCAAAGGCTTCGCGGCTGGATAGCATTGGAAATCTCCCCAGCACATGATCCGCCGGTATGGGCGGTTTGGCGGAAAAATCATGCGCCACTCTCGGTTTGGAAGATGCAATGCAATTTCCTAACGCAGGGTTAACCACGCGCCCCGGATCGGCCTTTCGTTCATTGAATGTTAGCGAGATGGAACCAGCCGCATGATGCGCGAATCAACAGATGATTCGGACAAGCGCTAAACGCGTTTGTCCCTGATCCAGCCCGCGATGGCGCGGCCGATGGCCGGACCGGAATCTTCCTGGATGAAATGCGACCCGGGAACGGTCACTTCGGTCTGGTTGCTCCAGCCGCGGCAGAACTCCCGCACCTTGCCGATCAGGATCGCGCCCGGTTCGGCATTGACGAACAGTTTCGGAACGTCGTTCTGCGCCATCCATTCGGCGTAGGCATCGACGATGGCGACCACATCGGCCGGCTCGCCGCCAATCGGAATCTGGCGCGGCCACGTCAGCGTCGGCCAGCGGTCCTCGCGGTTGAGGAACGGCTTGCGGTATTCCGCCATCTCGGCGTCCGACAGCTTGCGGAGCACCGACCCCGGCAACACGCGTTCGATGAACAGGTTGCGGTCGAGGATCATCTGCTCGCCCTTGTCGGAGCGAAAGCCCTGAAATACCGGCGTCGCCGCCTCGCTCCACTCGTCCCAGCCGGCGACCGGCCGCACGATGCCTTCCATGTAAACGATGCCGCGCACGCGGTCGCGATGCTGGTTGGCCCAGTCGAAACCGAGCGCCGAGCCCCAGTCGTGAATCACCAGCAGGACTTTTTCGCCCGGGGCGATCACGGCGTCGATGAAAGCCCAGAGATGATCGCGGTGGGTGGTGAAGCGATAGGTGTCGGGCTTCACATCCGGCAGCTTGCCGGAATCTCCCATGCCGATCAGATCCGGCGCGATCAGTCGACCTTGGCCCTCAAGCTCCGGAATCACATCGCGCCACAGATAGGACGAGGTCGGATTGCCGTGCAGGAACAGAATCGGCGCGCCCTCGCCGCGCTCGTGATAGGCCATGCGGTGGCCGAGCACGTCGATGAATTTTTTGGCGAGCGGTTGTTCGGTCATCGTTTTGGTCTCCCGACGCGCAAGTTAACATTCAACGTCATTGCGAGCCAACGGGTCGGCGCGAAGTCGCCGCCCGATGACAGGCTCCGCGAAGCAATCCATCTTTAAAAGACTGGATTGCTTCGTCGCTGCGCTCCTCGCAATGACGCTCCGCCGCAAAGCATCTACGTGCTATTCGATAAATGCCACTGCCTCGGGAATGCTCGCGCGGTTGGTGCGATAGCTGTTGGCGAGATGCGCCGGATCGGCGTAGCCGAACGAAATGCCGCACACCACGCGGCGTTCCTCGCCGACGCCGAGATGCTTGCGCACCACATCGGCATGCCCGGCCAGCGCCGCCTGCGGAATGGTCGCCAGCCCCAAAGCCTGCGCGGCCAGCATGAAGTTGCTGACATAGCCGCCGCAGTCGATCGCGCCGTAGATGCCGAGCGCCTCGTCACTGGTGATGATCGCGACATGCGGCGCGCCGAAAAAGCGAAAGTTCTCCAGCATCTGCTTGTTATACGCCGCCTTATCGCCGCGCTCGATGCCGAGCGCATTGTAAAGCTGGAATCCGCTTTCACGGCGGCGGTCGAGATAGACGCCTTTATACTCGCGTGGAAAATCGAAGTCGGTGACCGGCGGCGCGCGTTCGCTCGCCGCCTTGTACATCGCCTCGCCGAATGTCTTCACCGCGTCGCCGGAGAAGATCGCGACTTGCCACGGCTGGCTGTTGCACCATGACGCGGTTTTCTGCGCCGCAGCCAGCACCCGCTCGATGGTCGCGCGCGGGACGGAGTCCGGTTTGAACGCGCGGCAGGAATACCGCGCGGCGAGCAACTTCTCCACGACCTCAAAGTCGCGGCTGTCGGGTTGGGCCAGCATGGTCATCAGCGTCCCTTGGTCGGAATCGCGTTGAAGGGAACGTCCTTGTCGACCCGGATGTCGCCCGGCAGTCCAAGCACGCGCTCGGCGATGATGTTGCGCAGGATTTCATCGGTGCCGCCGGCGATGCGGTCCGACGGCGAGCGCAGCAGAATCGACTGGAACTGGCCGCCGACCGATGGGCTGTCCGCATCGGTCAGCGCGCCGGACGCGCCCTGAAGGTCCATCGCGAACGTCGCAATGTCCTGCAGCATGGTGCCCGCAACAAGTTTGCCGATGGAATTTTCGGGGCCCGGCCGGTCACCACGCGACAGCGCCGAGATCGAACGGTAGCTGGTGTATTTCAGGCCGCTGGCCTTGACCGCCCAGCTTGCGAGCTTCGAGCGGACGTTCTTGTCCTCAATGGCAGGTCCATCTTCCAGCATCAGGTCGTTGCAGAACGCGAACAGTTCCGGGAAGCCGGTCGACTGCCGCGCGCCGATCGACATACGCTCGTTCATCAGGGTGGTCAGCGATACGTTCCAGCCGTCGCCGACCTTTCCGAGCCGCTGCGAGTCCGGAATCTTCACGTCGGTGAAATACACCTCGTTGAACTCCGACTGGCCGTTGGCCTGCTTGATCGGCTTGACCACGACGCCCGGCGATTTCATGTCGAGCCAGAACATCGTCAGGCCCTTGTGCTTCGGCTGGGCCGGATCGGTGCGCGTGATCACAATGCCGTAGTCGGAGAAATGCGCGCCGGTGGTCCAGACCTTCTGGCCGTTGATGATCCAGTCGTCACCTTTCTTCTCCGCGCGGGTGCGCAGACCCGCGACGTCGGAACCGGCCGACGGTTCGGAGAACAGCTGGCACCAGACGTTCTCGCCCGAAGCGAGCGGCGGCAGGTATTTCTTTTTGTCGGCCTCGTTTCCGAACGCCATCATGGTCGGCCCGCACATGCCCTGCCCGATCAGGAACACGCCTTCAAGCTTGCCGTAAAAGCCTTCTTCCTGCTGCCAGATCACGCGCTCGATCGGCGTCGCGCCGCGGCCGCCGAATTCCTTCGGCCAGTGCAGACAGGCCCAGCCGGCTTCGGCCTTCTTCTTCTGCCACTTCTTGGATTCTTCCAGGATGTCGCGGTTCTTCAGCTTGATGCGGCCGACGGTCGGCTGCGACAGTTCGGCTTCCAGTTCCTTCGGCGCGTTGGCCTGAATCCAGGCGCGGGCCTCGGCGCGGAACGCTGCTTCCTGCGGGGTGTCATCGAAATTCATGGGAATGATCCTTCTTAAGGAGTGTTTTCGAGCGAAGTGGGTACCGGTTCGCGTGAAGAAAACACGACAAATTAAACAGCGTTGCGGAAGCGCATGCGGTCTATCAACTGGTTTTCCCAGTAGGTCAGGCTTCCGAGCGACAGCGCGAGCACATTGGCGCGCCGGTAATACAGATGGCAGTCGAATTCCCAGGTGAAGCCCATGCCGCCATGCACCTGGATGTTATTCTTGGCGCAGTGCTGGAACGCCTGCGTCGCGCTGATGCGCGCGGTTGCCGCCGCTTCCGGCAGTTCACCTGCGTCGGTCGAAAGCGCCCACGCGCCGTAGTAGCAATTGGAGCGCGCCAGCGTCGCCGAGACATACATGTCGGCAAGAATGTGCTTCACCGCCTGGAACGACCCGATCGGACGGCCGAACGCAACGCGATCGAGCGCGTAATCGCGGCCCATCTCCAGCGCGCGGTCGGCGCCGCCGACCTGCTCGAATGCCATCAGCACTGCGGCGCGGTCGAGCACGCGGGTCAGGATGTTCCAGCCGTCGCTGGCAGCACCCAATGATTCCGCCTTGGCGCGGTCGAAGGTGATCTCGGCCTGACCATGCGCCTGATCGAGATTGGCGAGCGCTTTGCGTGTGACACCGGCACCATTCAGATCGACGATGAACAAACCGATGTCCGCGTCGCGGCCGGTCGAGCCGGTGCGCGCCGCCACAATAGCGAAATCCGCAATCGCGCCGTCCGCCACCGGGATCTTGGTGCCGGACACCGCATTCTGTGAGGCGGAGACCTTGATCGCCTTGTGCGACGGATTACCGACGCCTTCGAACAGCGCCAGCGTGCCGATGGCTTCGCCGGATGCGATCTTCGGCAGCCACTTGGCCTTCTGCGCATTGCTACCGGCGAGCATGATGGCTTCCGCCGCGAGATAGATCGTCGACGAGAACGGCACCGGCGCCAACGCGCGGCCCATTTCCTCGGCGATCACGCACAACTCAAGATGACCGGCACCCGCACCGCCAAATTCTTCAGGAATGGCAACACCGAGAAAGCCCATCTCGGCGAGACCTTTCCACAACGCCTTGTCATAGGGCGCCTTGCCCTCCAGCACCGCGCGTACCGCTTTCGGCGGCGAATGTTCAGCGAGATAGCGTCGCGCCTGATCGCGCAATTGCTTCTGGTCGTCCGAGAATTCAAAGTTCATAGGTCTCGCCTTCTTTTCTGTTCAGTCACGTCACGTCGTCGTTGCGAGGAGCGAAGCGACGAAGCAATCCACCTTGCTGTCTTTCAAGAAAGTGGATTGCTTCGCTTCGCTCGCAATGACGGCTAAATCCTCACTGATCCAACACGATCACGTCCGGTCCCGGCTGGTCTGCATAAAGCTGCTTCACCAGCGTGGCGCGGCGCTCAAGCCCCGCACGCTGGTTGATGTAGCCCTTGTCGGTGAGTTCATTGCCGTCGATGGATGGCGGTTCAGCCATCAGCATCGCGCGGACAATGCGACGGCTGCTCGTTGCGTTGCAGGCCTTGTTGTGCGCCAGCAATCCGTCGCGCAGATGCGCGCGCACCTTGGGATGGTTCACCACCGTGTCCATCGACGCATCCATATCCTCAATCAGGCGGCGGCAGGAATCGAGATTGGGCCACGCCAGTAATCCGATGAACGGACAATCCTGGCCCGCGACCAGCGCGTCCTGAACCACCGGCGATGCGGCGGCAATGGCATCGGTGCGCAGGGAGCCGACCAGAACGAACGTCCCCGTGGTGAGCTTGAAGTCCTCCACCACGCGCCCCGAAAAGATCAACCCCTGCGCGGGATCTTCCGGATCGACGAACACCCCGGCATCGCCGATGCAGTAGAAACCTTCCTCGTCGAACGCCTTCTGCGTCAGTTCAGGCTGGCCGTAATATCCCGGTGTGACGTTGACCCCGCGCAGCCGCAATTCGTACTGCGCGCCGACCGGCACCATTTTCAACTCGACGCCGGGAAACGGCAGGCCGATCAGGCCGACGCGCTCGGTGTCCCAATAGGTGCCGGTGGAGGTCGGCGCGGTCTCGGTCGAGCCCCAGCCGGTGTAGAACACAAAGCGCTCGCCGGTGGTGCGGACCGCCAGCGTCTGGAAGCGATCGTAAA